>JAEEGJ010025174.1_pt1 | contig 12234 bp, 9 predicted proteins | sample 8958761 | NCBI WGS metagenome assembly JAEEGJ01 (sample SAMN16246546, study PRJNA631951) | gut metagenome | biome: gut microbiome; feature: rumen; material: RS-attached | host: Bos | place: Iran: Karaj | collected 2018-10 | reverse complement strand
AAGGATTACAGGTGATTTGAGTTCAGCAGCTGCTTCGGTGATGCCCTGAACGATTTCCATGTTGTTGACATTGAAAGCGCCGATTGCATAACCGCCGTCATAAGCCTTTTTGAACATTTCGGTGGATGTTACTAATGCCATAAGCGTTACGCTCCTTTAAATGATTTTTGTAAAAGAGTTAGACGGAGGTAACCTCCGTTTTTCATTACCGCTTTATAATACTTTTCAAGGTTTGGCAAGTCAACAATATTACGTCCTAAATTTATCCTATATTTACAATATCAGTTTGAATCTGCAGACGTAATAAAGCCGTTATCGTCGATATTCAGCGCTCCGTAACGGAAAGCATAGTCGACCGCCTGGTCGCAAAGCTTGTAACAGTCGGTATTTGAAGCGGTTCTTGTGAATCCGAGCGTCTTGGCCGTCTCAGTTATAAGGCTCTCCCTCGGCAGACCGTACTGTGCCTCAGCCGTATCAATGACCGCCCTTGCTGCTTCCTGAACCGGAATATCGCAGGCTTTTCTGGGTTTCTCGCCGACCGCGGGGATCCTGTAAAACGGGGAAATGCCGTTTATCGCCTGGGAATCGACCCATAAGAACTTGCTTTCCTGGTCAGACTCCTCCCCGCCCAGTTTCTGGACGGTAAAAGGCAGCCTCGTGTTCCTGATGAGGTAATCACACCTGGTCTTGAGCTTAGCACTGGACTTGGTGATGCCTACAAGCTCAAGGATCTCAGCCGTAGCCTGATCAAAGCTTATCGGAGCCTCGGCCTGAGCGATCTTTGTAACAAGCTCGGTCAGAGCCTTTGTATAGAGAGGATCGCAGAAAGTCTCAGCTGATAAAGGCTTTAACTTGATATCGAGTCGTCTGTAGATCTGGGCGTTGGAACTGAGTTCGTCTCCTGCGTCAGCTGTTTTTTTTTGCCGTCGTCCTCGTCAGAAGGTTCTGTCTCTTCCTCAACGATCGGTCCTGTTCCGTCAATGATCGGGATCTCAGATGCAGCAGGCTCCTGGGGAGCCTCTTCCTCTACAGGACTCTCCTCCTCTTTTGCGGCCTTCTCGGCTGCGACGATCTTTTCAACGCACTGAGCGATGACCGTGTCGGGATTCTCCCACCATTCGAGTGACCAGACTCTTATCACATTCCAGCCGAATCCCTTAAGGACAGAGATCTGCGAGATCTCTCTGGAAGTCGTTGTTCCCGCTTCAGCATAGCTCTTACCGTCAAGAAGGATACCAAGACAGTATTTGCCCGGATCGGACGGTGAGATAACACCGATATCGACCTTGAAACCGGACTTGCCGATATTGCGCTCTGTCTTGTATCCGAGTTTTGCAAGCCGGTCGCAGATATCATCGGCAATTCCCGTAAACTTAAGGCTTCTGTCGATAATAGGCGCGGATGATGCGGTCGTGACGCTTTCTCCGTCTGCCATTGCATCCCAGACTTCGCTGCCCGCGGCATACTGCAGGAATCTCTTGAGTGCCCTTACACCCTCGGATGAATTCTCGCTGATCCTGATCTGGTCAGCGGTAATTGAGGAGAACACCTTCATTTCGAGGCGTGAACGTGTAACGGCAACGTTTAATCTTCTCCAGCCGCCGTCGCGGTTCAAAGGTCCGAAGTTCATGATCATCCTGCCCGTCTCGTCCTGGCCGTAGCCGACAGAGAACAGGATAACGTCTCTTTCATCACCCTGGACATTTTCAAGGTTCTTGATAAACACCGGTTCTTCACCGCTGAAAGCCCAGCTTTCAAGCTCGGGATCGGTCTTGCACTTCTCATCAAGTAGGTCCTCGATAAGCGACTGCTGCTGGATATTAAATGTTACGACACCGAGAGTCTGCTTGGAACGCACGGGGTCGTGACAGCGCATGACCATCTCATTGACGACCGCCTCAGCCTCAGCCCTGTTGGTCCTTGAATTACCGCTGTCAAAGGTACCGGGTACCATCTCGAGAGTGACCATCGAATTACGGTCATCAGCTGACGGGAATGTATAGAGCTTCCCTTCGTAGAAAAGCTTGTTGGAGAAGGTTATCAGGCTCTCATGACGGCTTCTGTAGTGCCAGAGCAGATGCAGCTCGGGCATTCCGATAGCAAGGCAGTCGTCAAGAATGCTCTCGAGATCCTCTATCTCATAGTTGTCGTCATCGAAAACCATTTCCCTGAAGAAAGACGTAGGCGGCATCTGCTTGGGATCGCCGACGATAACGGCATTCTTACCTCTTGCAATGACACCGACAGCCTTACATGTGGGAAGCTGGGATGCCTCGTCGAAGATAACAACGTCAAACGGGGACTCGGCGTTAGGCGCAAGATACTGTGCGCATGACAGAGGGCTCATGAGAACGCACGGACAGAGCTTGAGCATTATGTTTCCAATCTTGGAGAACAGTGTTCTGATGGATACGCCTCTTCCTCCGCTCTTTATCGCATGCTGCAAAATGCCGAGCGCAGACTTTGCATTGGCATCCTTTGTGAGATTCGGCAGTGTCTTGGCGATCCTCAGATAGATCTCCTGACGGGTAAGCTTTTCGAACTCGTTACCCAAAGCATTAAGCCTTGAGATCTTCTCTTCAAACAGCGATGCGCTGAAATCCCTGAATGTCTCCGAACTGTCGATTATAAGCGTGATAAGCGTCTTTGCGTATTCTTTCCTGAAAGCCGGAACGAGCGATAAGCCGTCTATCCTGCCCTCTTCATACGCACTGATAAGGCCGGTGATCTTATAATTCCTGCACTTGCCGGATACTCTGTTGAAAGTGATCTTCGATCTCAGCAGATCCGCGTTTCCGCCAAGTTCGTCGATCATGGCTTTCTTATCGCTTAACAGACCGTTATCGGGACTGAAGATATTGTCCTCAAAACCATATGTAGACTTAAGAACGTTATAAGCTGCTTCAAGCTCTCTGTAAGCAGAAGTAAGAGCGGCTGCAGAAGCGCAAGCGCCCTGATTGGAAGCAAGAACGCATCTCGCGTTGCCGGATATATCACAGGCATCTGCTTCATTCATAAGAGCAAGGCTTCTGGCATTAAGATTGGATACAGTATTAACATCAAAGCACGGGAGCGGAGCCTGCGGATTATAAAGACTGCCAAGATTTCCGGCATCCTGGGCAAGGCCCTGCCTTATGGAAGCTTCCGTCCTCTGAACAGCAACAAGAGCATCAAGGGCAGGTCCGAGATTTTCTTTGCCTATATTGTTCTTATCAAAGACCCTTACCTGCTTATAGACACCGTTAAGGCCGAGACTTCTGCCGAGACCGGACCTGGAGGCCGCTGCGTTATACTCTGCCTGAAGCCTGAGTCCGTCACATGCAAAGAAACCGTCAGCCCAGCCTGCTGACAGAGCATTCTTCTGCTGAACATAAGCGTTTCCGGCAGCGCAAAGGGCATCAAGTCTTACAGCAAGAGATCTGAAATCACGGCATCCGAGCCACGATACGGGAAGTCCCAGAACCGAAAGCTCATAAATGGCGGAAGCAAGCCTTATATAGCTCATCTTCTTCTGGTTGCTGTCATCGATACCTATAACGTTGCATGCCGCCTGGTTAGTCCACTGCATGAAGTTATTGAGAGCAGATTCAAATTGTGAATACGCGTTATAGAAAGCCTCGCAGGATCTTCCGAGATTCTGCTTAGCCTCCTGGGAGAATTCTGTAGCCTTAACAAAAGAAAGCTTTCCACCCAGGTCACCGGAAGCTGCGATGAGCTCACCAAGGTTAGATTCGATCTCACTGACCCTTGCCTCAGATGCCTCATTGACAAAGCCGTCATCGAAAGGCGTGATATCAGGAGCGGTCTTATTTGCCGCGAACATATTGATAAGCTCGAAAAGCGACATTCCGCATCCGCGTCTGACATGAAGCTCCTTGGCGTATTTGTCGAGTTCCGCCCTTCTTGCAGAGATATCGTTCAGCTGCTTTTCGAAATCCTCGCTTGAAGGCAGCTTTGCCCTGACTTCACTGGCTTCCTTAAGCTGATTAAGAACATGGCTCTTCCTTACCTTATTTGAGTGAAGTTCAAGGCAGAAAGGAGCAATGCCGATCCTGTCGAGACGTGAATAAACGACATCAAGCGCTGCCTTCTTCTCAGCCGCGAAAAGAACCGTTTTGCCGTTGGCAAGGCAGTTGGCGATTATCGAAGTGATGGTCTGTGATTTACCTGTTCCCGGAGGGCCGTGGAGAACAAAGCTCTCGCCTTCATAATCCCCGGCCGGTGTAGCGGCGGCGATCGCCTTAAGCTGTGAACTGTCTGCCGTGATCGGAAGCAGGACTTCGCTCTCATTTACATCAGGCATAGCGGAAAGGTTCTTCGCATCCCATGTCAGAGAGCCGTTGATAAGGCTTTCCACTACTTTATTCTTTGCGATCGTATCGCGGTGGCTGTGCATGTCGTTCCACATTACGAACTGCGAGAACGAGAAATTGCCGAGTGCGCATGATCTTATTACTGACCAGTCTTTCATTCCGGCAATATGGGCTTCAACGAGCTCTAAGACCTTATCGACGTCGATACCGTGTTCATCTGTAGGAAGATCGCCCTGAAGCTCGCTGACATCTATTTCGAAATCCTGTCTGAGCTTCTCTAAGATCGTGATATTGATAAGCGAATCCTCATCTCTCTTGCGCATTGCATATCCGAGGAGGATCGACTTGCGGATAAGTTCGACCGGTATAAGGATGACCGGCGCATAGTAAGCATCCGGCTTATCCTTCTCGTACCACTTGATGAAACCGACTGCGAGATAGAGCGTGCTGGCACCGTTCTCTTCGATAGAGGTCTTCGAACCGCGGTAGAGATCCTTGATCTTGTCATCAAGATCGGAAGACGTAAGAGATGAGCAGAGCTTGCCCTTGCCCATTTCGGCAGCTATGTATTCTTTGAACTCATCTGTGTGAGCAAGATCTTCTATGGAATAATCTCTGGCGGGGATTCCTGTTGCCTCGGCCTTTTTTGCAGGTTCCTTCTTTTCCTCAGCGGGAACTGAGGAAGATTCAGGAAGCGACTCCGGCTCTGTTTTTACAGCAGGAAGCTCTGCTGATTCTTTCACGGCTTCGGTAGACTGCTGCTTATCTTCAGCCGGCTTTTCGTTATTATCAGCATCGGTGACAGGCTCGATAGCCTTTGTATCCTGCTTGGGTTCAGCTTTTTCAGCTTTTTCAGCCTTCTTGTCGGGACTCTTACGCGCGATAATGCGGTATTCCTTGTTATCGACAAGAGTATCTTCAAGTTCGCCTAAGACAGGAACGAACAAAGGTATGCAAGATCCCTTTATTTTCAGGTTAAGAAGACTGTTTCGGGTACTAAGGTCTAGAAGTTTTCTTTCCCACAGATCGAATTTTACGCAAGCTCTGTCATTAGTATTTTCAGCCATGGCTTTCATCCTCCGATACAAGAAGAATTATATACTAAAAACGCACTTATTTTTTATCTTTTTACTGCTTTTCCGTTGAGAATCTTTCTTCTTACCTTGTAGTCGGGAAGAACGCCTGCAACAACATCCCAGAACGACTGTGAATGGTTCGGGACCAGGAAATGCGAAAGCTCGTGTACTACCACATATTCGACCAGTTCCCTTTCCTTGCCTGCAAGTCTGGTACTGAATTTTACGATGCCCCTTTTGTTCATGCATTCGCCCCAGAAGGATCTGTAGTTCCCGATAACGACTTTAGAAGGTCTTTTAACTCCCCTGGCCGCGAAATAAGGCATATGAAGATCTATCAGTTCAAGGATAAGGTCTTTTAAGCGTTCTGCGGCTTCTTTATCCATATACTTCAGATCTTCATCTTCTTCATGCCTTTGAGACACTTCATCCAGCGCCTTTATGAAGAATTTGGACTTTGACTGAATGAACTTTTCGGCTTCCGCAAAACTGACCCAGTATGGCATGGAACAATAAAGCGTGCCGTCTCTTCTGACGCGCACATTGATGTTCTTTACGCGCTTGCGGTCAAATTCGATGATTACGGCTCTTCCGCCGATATCGATTATCCTGGAAGTACCCACTGATGGTAAGGCCTCATGCCTTGATCATCTTATCGAAGTTCTTACCGTTCATCTCGTACATCGTACGACCGCACTCGGCAAGACGGCTCTCGATGTGCTCCTGTTCCTTAGGACGCTTGATCTTGAGTGTAGTCGTCTTTATCATGTCCTCTTCGGAGAATACGAAGTTACGTACTATCTTATACTGAGGCATCTTGTGGTTTGCCTCATGCATCTGGTCATTAAGATATGTCTCTACCTGAGAATCATCAGGCTCGGTCTGGAGTCCGAGCTCGGAACCGATAGCCTTGCGGTCGATAAGGAGCTTGGCGCAGATATCGATCGCGTCGCGGTCATTCCTGTTGCCCCATACAAACGCTTCCGAGACACCCTTGATCTCCGTAAGAACAGCTTCTATCTCCTCAGGGAAAGCCTTCTTTCCGTTTGTGAGAACGATCATGGACTTAACTCTTCCGGTAATGTGGATAGAGCCGCTCTTGTCGATATATCCCATATCTCCCGTATGGAACCAACCGTCATCGTCAAAGACCTCAGCGGTCGCTTCCTCGTTCTCGAAATAGCCGAGCATTACGCAGTCAGATTTGGTAAGGATCTCGCCGACAGCTTTAGGACCCTTGCCTTCAGCATCGATCGCAACCGTAATACCGGGAAGCGGACGGCCGACGGAACCGTGAACATCACATGCTTCGTTATTTACCGAAATAACCGGTGAAGTCTCGGTAAGGCCGTAACCCATGAAGAACTGGAGACCGAAATCGGTAAACGCATCGATGTATTTCTTATCGATACCGGCACCGCCGATGACGATCATACGGAAGTTGCCGCCGAGTTTATCCAAGATCTCACGGAAAACATTGCGTCTTATATCGATACCGATATTCTTGAGGAATCTCGTAACGGGTCTTGCAACGGCAATGATCTTCTCCTTGCCTGAAGCTTTGATTCCGTCTTCGATCTTCTCATAGATATTCTCGAACAGGAGCGGTACCGAGATACAGACATTCGGCTTCCATTCTTCCATGTTCTTGACGATATATCTCAATCCATCGCACATGCAGATGCATGCTCCGCAGGAAAGGATAAAGAAATCACAAGTGTTCTCAAATGTGTGATGCAAAGGCAGGATCGAGAATGCCCTGTCTCCGCGTCTGACGTCCAGAGTCTGCGCAATGGCATAAACGTTGGAGCAGATATTATCATGTGAAAGCAGAACGCCCTTGCTCATCGAAGTTGTTCACGATGTGAAAAGGATGATCTTGGCTTCCTTGGTGTCGATTGGGGTATCTTCAAACTTGGTATCGCCCTTCTCGCGGAGGTCATTACCCTCCTTGATCCAATCATAGATATCACAGAATCTGTCGTCATCCTCAGGCCAGGTATCTTCAGGCTTTTTACCGCCGAGTCCGTCCTTGTAGAAGATAACGAACTTCTCAAGAGGGATATCGAGCTCGCCTGACTTGATCTTCTCGGCGATCGAAAGCATCATCTTGTGGTGCTTGTGCTGGTAGAAGATCACTCTGCTCTTGGACCTTATGAGGAGCTGAATGAGCTCGTCCTCAGGCAAAGCCCTGTCAAGCGGAACGCCGACAGCACCCGATGAAAGTATCGCATTATAAGAAACAAACCACTCATAAGCGTTCTCGCCTACTACTGCAAGTCTGTCTCCCGCATATTTACTGTTAAGGATATATGTGGCAAGACCTGTTATGTCATTGCCGTACTCATAAAAAGTCCTGTGAACTTCAGAAAGCTTAGGCGATCTTCTGAAAATAAAAGCGTCAAGTTCGGGAAATCTGGCGCAGGTCTTAACTACAAGATCCCTTATATCTGTAAACTTATCCGCCGTGTATATAGCTGTGCCCTTAACGGGATTCATAATCACCCTCCGGTCGTCATGTCTTCTGACTAATTAGAAAATATAACATACTTGCCGGATTTTTTACAACAAATCATTGTTTTAAATAAATAATTGGAAGATTACAGTCTATTGAGGTATATTTATTTAAGACCAAAAGCCAAAGAGGGGTTGAAATGTCTGAAAATAAACCAGAAAACACGTCTTCTGCTTCAGAAAACGTAAAGGAACAAAAGGTTTCCCACGCTGAGCATCATCGCCAGCTGGATGAAAAGTATCCTACCAAGCGCGGATTCTGGGATGTGGTTGCCAAGAACGGCTTCCTCTTTCTTACGCACTTACTGTGTGATATGAAGTGCATCGGCAAGGAGAATTTCCCTGCCAATAACCCTTATGTAGTCGCTTCCAACCATCAGAGCTATCCTGACGGAGTCTTGATCATCGATTATCTCCCGAAGGGACATTTCAAATGGATGTGCTGTCTTGCCGCTTCAGATCTTGAGACGCAGCACGGCAAGCTCGGCCGTCTCATCATGAGAGTCGGACGCGGAATCGCAGTCGACCGTTACGGCAATCCCGTAAGAGGTCTTATCAAAGCCAAGAAAGAAGTCGAACAGGGCAACATCTGCTTCGTCTTCCCTGAAGGAACAAGAACTCACACCGGTAAGCTCGCAGAGCTCAAGGACGGTGCTTCTTATCTCGCTATCAAGGCAGGTGTGCCTCTTGTCCCCGTCTATATCGCAGGTGCTTATCAGATCTGGCCCAGGACCCAGAAGCACCCTCATCCTTTGAACGGTTTTCACAGAAGAAAGATCAGGATCTACGTCGGTGAACCCATGTACGGCAAGGATTACGACAACGATGCCCACAAGATGACGGAAGCCCTTTCCGAATGGATGCACCGCCAGGAAGACATGCACTGGGATCCCGAAACAAATTACAACGAAAAATAAAAGATAGAGGCTGTCTCATATGAGGCAGCCTCTTCTCTCTTACTCAAATCCCTTATTCGGAAAGTTTTCTTAATCTATCCCCTTATTATCAATTTACGGGCTGTTCGATCTTTTTGCCGAACTCACCAAAAGTCTTATTCCAATCCACACTCTTTATCTTGCCGCCAAGGCCGAAAGCGAAGACCACGATGGTGATCACCGCCATTACCATGGCGAGGAACAGGGATACAACACCTGTTATAAGTAACTTGATATCACCTTTTGTCATATGTCATGCCTCCCCAAATCCGTAATTCCAGATCTTCTTGTTCCATCTGATGTATGCCTTTGTACCCTTGGCGAAATACTTGATTCCAAGTATCACGAGGATAAGAAGGAACAGTGCGAAGAACAGGAGCGTTACTGCAAGGAGCACAGCCGGAACAGCATAGTATGTGATGTTTCCCGTAACAAGTGCGGTAACGATCGCGGCTATTCCGCCGAGTGATCCAAGGAAGATGCAGATGGCAATGAAGATCGCGAAAAGGATAACAAGCCAGCACTCAACTCCCACAAACGCATTGAAAAGAACCACGAAAAGCTTGCTTCTTCCGTCAGCGCCTGTCTTTGTATCGTCAAAAGCCTTATTGCGCTTCTTAATGATCTCCGGAAGCTTCATGCCTTCTCTGTACAGAGCAGCGAGCTCGTTGGGATCTCCCAGTCCTTCGGCTATTTCCTCCTCGGTCTTTCCCTTAAGCGAGCCTTCGGAGAAATGAGTACCGATCTCATAGAGGATCTCATTTACATCCTTATAAGGCATTGCGCCGAGAGCTTTCCCGAGCGTATCAAGATATTCTTTTTTATTCATCTGATTCTTCCCCCTGTTTCTCATTGATGATGCCGTCGACTGCTTTTGAGAACTCTATCCATTCTGCTTTGTCACTCAAAAGCCTTTTACGGCCTTCGTCCGTGAGGTGGTAATACTTCCGCGGCGGTCCGTTCTGAGATTCCTTGAGATACGTGTCAACGCTTCCTTCTGCTGCCAGTTTGCGGAGGATCGGATATACCGTACCGTCTGCAATATTCATCTTGGCAGTAAGGCTGTCAGCCAGGTCATAACCGTAGCTGTCGCCTTTGTCCAGGAACGCAAGCACGCACAGATCAAGTACTCCTTTCTTGAACTGATTGTTCATATTATTCCCCCTTATTCAAAAGTGACAAGGGACTCCATTCACGCAGCCAATTGCATCAACTTCCCATGTCAGTATTGAATATAGCACACTACTGTTTATTGTGCAATACTGTTTTTTGAATATTACCGCAGTGATTTTGTTATGCCGTTAGATAATGATATTATCTTCTATTAAGGAGTGTGTCATATGCCGGAAGATAATGAATCCAAACTTGAACAGATATTATCGGAACTGCCCCGCGTAAAGAGGCTGCTCCTGGAAGACCACCTGAAAAAACTTTCAGGCGAAGATCGCGACAGATTCGTCAAGGAAGTCATTAAAGAATATGAAATCTTAAAGAGCAAAGGCGATGAGCAGGACTTCTTGGAAGCTTTCTCAGAGCTCGCAAAAATTGATACCGTCAGCTCTGAAAAGAACGGATCCGCAAAAAAGGAAACCGAAGACAAAGAGCCCGAAAAAACTCCTGAAAAAGCTCCCGATGAAGAGTCTTCAGATCTTGAAAGCGATATCATAGAGGCACTCAAGAGCCAGCAGACAGAGGAAAAAGACGAAAAGCCCTCCTTACCCTCAGTTTCCGAAGAAAAGACTGATGACGCTTCCAGAGAATTCACCAAAGACCCAATCCGTAAGCCGAGAAGGAGCCGCGCTCCCGCGGTCATCATCTCTATTCTTGTACTTATAGTTGCCGGCGCATTAAGCTACGTATTTGTTCTGTCCAAGAATCCCGCTTTTGCAGCTTTCACATCTCAACTGGGCATCCCCGCGCCTTCAGCTTCCGCTTCGGAAACAACGACTGTTGCCGAGACAACAGCCGGGACTACGGCTTTACCTACCGCAACTCCGTCTCCTACCCCCTCGCCTACTCCCGCTCCCACTGAGGCTCCGGCCCCTACGGAGATTCCCACCCCTACACCCATTGCTCTCAAGAGCAATGCTCCCAACCTCAAAGGCATCAAGGTCGTTATCGATCCCGGCCACCAGCAGACGCCCGACTACAAAAAAGAACCGTACAAGAAAGGCGCTACCACCGGAAAAGCCAAGGCTACCAGCGGTGCCGTCGGTGTTGTTACAGGTCAGAAGGAATATGAGCTTACGCTCGATACTGCCCTTATGCTCAAGGAATACCTTGAAAAATGCGGAGCAACAGTAATCCTCACCAGATCCGAGAACGACGTTAATCTTTCCAACAAACAAAGAGCAGCTATTGCGGTCAAGAACAAACCGACTCTGTTCATAAGGCTCCATGCCGACGCTTTAAGCAATAAGACAGTCAAAGGAGTCCGCATATATATCCCTAATTCGGGAAAGCTCAACAAGGCAGCCAACGGCAACAAGTTGGGAAAGCTGGTTGCAAAAGCAGCAGGCACCACCTTCCGCGGAACCAAAGCGACAAACCAGTACACCGGACTGAATTTTGCCTCATCGGTAAGGTCTTATCAGATCGTGCTCGGATATCTTTCAAACGAGGAAGACGACAAGAGACTTGCGGATCCCAACAACAGATATGAAATGTGCGCAGCCATTGCAACTTTCTGCTCGACTTTTAAGAAGAAATAATATAAGCTAAATTTGATATTTCTCGGAAAGAAGGTATTACCATGGGTGACAATTTGGATATGAACACTTTGAAACAGCTTGCCAAGATGAAGAGCGTTGATGAAGTTGATTCTGCTCTTGCTTCTGACGGCGGCATAAAGAACGAGTTCCAGTCAGCTAAAGAAGTTGAGATCCTCAAGGAAACCGTCGGTCAGCAGCAGATCCTGCTCCATGCCATGTGGCTTATGCTCAAGGACCATGGTTTTACCAACGTTGAATTCAACCTTCACCTGAGGGAAGCAGCTCAGCTGAGCAACAGAAAAGACTTTAAGAATTCTATCGACTGCCCTAACTGCGGCAAAGGCATGCAGAAGATGGAGCAGGTCCCCTTCACTCTCAAGTGCTACTATTGCGGAACAGAGTTCCTCTGCAATCCTTTTATGAAGTATGACGGTCTCGATCCCGAGGCTGTAGACTACAAGACGGACAGAGCATCAGGCGAAGAGCTTGACGCACAGAGCGCACCCGAGAACTATGAGAAAAAGGTTGCACAGTCTGAAGAAGAAGAGATTGCAAATGCTGAGGCAATACTCAACTCCAGCTTTGAGCCTTATGACGTTTCTCAGGATCTGAAATTCGCTGAAGAACAAGAAGTGAAATTGTCCTGTTAATCAATCAACATCCCGGGAAACCGGGATGTTTTTTC
>JAEEGJ010025173.1_pt1 | contig 12235 bp, 7 predicted proteins | sample 8958761 | NCBI WGS metagenome assembly JAEEGJ01 (sample SAMN16246546, study PRJNA631951) | gut metagenome | biome: gut microbiome; feature: rumen; material: RS-attached | host: Bos | place: Iran: Karaj | collected 2018-10 | reverse complement strand
TCCTTCTTCGGATCCAATCCGATGGATCTTTTGAGCGTTATCATTCTTACTTCACTCGGAACATGGGGACTTCCCCAGATGGTTCATAAATTCTATGCGATCAAGGATGAGCGCAGCGTCAAGACAGGTACGGTCATCTCGACGATATTCGCTATAGTAGTTGCGGGCGGAACATATTTCCTCGGAAGTTTCGCAAGACTTTTCGATGATCCTTCGCTTCACAAGGAAGACGGCGGAATGATGTTTGATGCGATCATGCCTCACATGCTCTCATTCCTTCCCGACATTCTTATCGGGGTAACGGTCGTGCTCGTTCTGTCTGCATCAATGTCAACACTCTCATCGCTTGTTCTTACTTCAAGTTCTACGCTGACACTCGACTTCATAAAGGATCTGTTTGCCAAGGATATGGACGAGAAGAAACAGGTATTGACGATGCGTGTGTTCATAGCCGTATTCATCATCATATCGGTTATGATAGCTCTCAACCCGCCCACGTTCATCGCGCAGCTCATGGGTATATCCTGGGGCGCTCTTGCAGGCGCATTCCTTGGGCCCTTCGTTTACGCGCTCTATGATCCGAAGACGACAAAACTTGCGGTATGGTCAAGCTTTGTTGCGGGTGTGGGTATCACTGTGCTCAACATGTTCTTCAATTTCTTCTCATCGCCGATCGTGGCAGGTGCCGTGGCAATGATCGTTTCGCTTGTCATCGTGCCGATCGTAAGCCGCATCACACCGCAGCTTTCGGACGGTTCGAAGGACGCGATCTTCTCATGTTATACACAGACGGTTGTCGTATCGAAGAAGAATTCGCTTGAGGAATAATAATCCTTTTTGTGAACCGGCATAAGTGTTATAATACAGTACAGTGTTCATATCAGTTGAGGTCAAACTTACTTTGGCCTCAACGTTATATTTATCAAAAATGATCGGAAGGAAGTAAACATGAGTGATCATAAGAAAATCATGATGCTGGGAAATGAGGCTATAGCCCGTGGTGCATATGAAGCCGGGGTAAAGGTAAGTGCCGCATATCCGGGTACGCCCAGCACCGAGATCAGTGAAAACCTTGTTCAGTACAAAGAATATCTGTACTGCGAATGGTCTCCGAACGAGAAGGTTGCGACGGAGGTTGCGATAGGCGCTTCCATGGCCGGAGTCCGTGCAATGTGTTCAATGAAACACGTCGGTGTGAATGTTGCCGCAGACCCTCTGTTCACCGTGTCGTATATCGGTGTTTCCGGAGGACTTGTGATGATCGCGGCGGATGATCCGGGTATGTATTCATCGCAGAATGAGCAGGATACGAGAATGGTAGCAAGAGCCGCTCACGTTCCCGTCCTTGAACCTTCGGATTCTCAGGAGGCAAAGGATTTTGTAAAGTTCGCGTTTGATATAAGCGAGAAGTATGACACTCCCGTCATAGTCAGAACGACAACAAGACTCGCACATTCGCAGAGCCTTGTCGAACTGTCCGACAGGGTGGATGTTCCCGACAAAACATATGAAAGAGATATCGCAAAGCGCGTCATGATGCCCGCAATGGCAAAGGGACGTCATCTTGTTGTTGAAGACAGGGAGAAGAGATTGGAAGCTGACTCCTGTGATTTTCCGATCAACAGGGTTGAAATGAGAGATACGAAGATAGGTGTCATCGCAAGCGGCATCCCGTATCAGTACGTGCGCGAAGCACTTCCCGATGCAAGCGTCTTAAAGCTCGGAATGGTCAATCCGCTTCCAAGAAAACTCATCGAAGATTTCGCGAAGAAAGTCGATACGCTGTACATAGTCGAGGAACTTGATCCGCTTACGGAGCTTCAGGTAAAGTCCTGGGGTATCAAGTGTATAGGTAAAGAGATATTCACGGTTCAGGGTGAATACAGCGCGAACATGTTAAGATCTGCGATCCTTCATGAGAACACAGACGTAAAATCACCCGCGCAGGTTCCGAACCGTCCTCCGATACTTTGCCCGGGATGCCCTCACAGAAGCGTTTACACAGTGCTTAACAAACTGAAACTTCATGCGGCCGGAGACATCGGATGCTACACGCTCGGTGCGGTCGCTCCGCTTTCGGTTATCGATACAACCGTATGCATGGGTTCTTCAATTTCGACGCTTCACGGGATGGAGAAGGCAAAAGGTAAGGACTATATAAAGAACTGGGTTGCGGTCATCGGGGACTCCACGTTCATGCATACAGGTGTCAATTCCCTTATGAACATGTTCTATAATCAGGGAACGGGAACGGTGATGATCCTCGATAATTCGACGACAGGAATGACCGGTCATCAGGACCATGCCGCAACCGGCAAGACGCTTCAGGGAGATACAGTTCCGGCGATAAACATATATAACCTGTGTAAGGCGATCGGTATCAAAAACGTTACCGAAGTGGATGCATTTGATATAGAAACACTAGAGAAAGTCGTTAAGCAGTCCGTTGCGTCGGATGAGCTCTGCGTGATCATCACAAAGTCTCCTTGCGTGATGCTCGGACAAAAACCTATGACGCATAAATGTGCATCAGATCCCGAAAAGTGTAAGAAATGCGGTATGTGCTTAAAGCCGGGATGTCCCGCGATAACGAAGAGGGAAGACGGAACGGTTGCGATCGACGATACGCTCTGTAACGGATGCGATCTGTGCAAATCAATGTGCAAGTTCGGTGCGATTGTGGATGTGAATATTTAGGAGAGATATATGGAAACGAAGAACATTATGATCGTCGGTGTCGGCGGTCAGGGAACACTTCTGACGAGCCGTATACTCGGCGGTGTCATGCTCGACGGAGGATATGAAGTCAAGATGAGCGAGGTTCACGGAATGGCCCAGCGCGGCGGATCCGTTGTTACATTCGTTCGTTACGGAGAAGAAGTGTCCGAACCCATTGTTGAGGAAGGATGTGCCGACGTGCTCATTGCTTTTGAGAAGCTTGAGGCGCTTCGCTATGCACATTTTCTTAAAAAGGACGGCGTGATAATCGTAAACGACCAGCGTATGGATCCAATGCCAGTCGTTATGGGTGCGGCCGAATATCCGGAAGGCATTATCGAGAACCTTTCGAAAGAGTATAAAGTCATTTCGGTCGATGCTCTTTCGGAGGCAAAGAGACTCGGAAATGCCAAAGTATTTAATGTTGTGATCCTCGGCGTTGCCGCTAAACATATGGATTTTACGGTTGATCAGTGGAATGCGGTGATAGAGAGGGTTGTAAAGCCAAAGTTTGTTGAACTCAACAAGCAGGCTTTCGGTTGCGGTTATAACTTATAAACGGAGGAAGACGTATGATCTGGAATGAGACCAAGGAGTGCATGAGCGCCGATGAGAAGCTTACGCTTCAAAGCGCAAGACTTGTCAAGCAGGTTGACAGGGTTTACCACAATGTCGAATTCTACAGAAAGCGTATGCAGTCTGTGGGCATCGAACCCGGAGACATCAGGGATATAGAGGATCTGAAAAAGCTCCCCTATACCACAAAGGATGATCTTCGCGACAATTATCCGTTCGGTCTCTTTGCGGTACCGCGCGAGCAGATCGTGCGTGTTCACGCATCGAGCGGTACGACCGGAAAAGCTACGGTTGTCGGATACACAAGACGTGATATCGATATATGGGCGGAATGTGTTGCCAGGTGTCTTGCGGGAGCCGGAGTGACATCGAAGGATATCATCCAGGTCGCATACGGTTACGGCCTTTTTACCGGAGGTCTCGGAGCTCATTACGGTGCCGAGTTCATGGGTGCGACGGTTGTTCCGCAGTCAACGGGTAACACGAAGAAGCTTCTTACGATGATGCTTGATTTCGGTGTAACTGCGATCGCCTGCACGCCTTCATATCTTCTGCATATCGCGGAGGTTGTCAAGGAAGAAGGAGTTCTTGACGATCTCAAGCTTAAAGTCGCCATATGCGGTGCGGAGCCCTGGACCGAGAACATGCGTCACATGATCGAGAACGAGCTTCATATCAAGGCATTCGATATATACGGTCTGTCCGAGATTATGGGACCTGGTGTTGCGTGCGATTGCGAATTCCATAAGGGTCTGCATGTTCACGACGATCATTTCTATCCCGAGATCATCGATCCGAAAACGCTTGAGCCGGTCGGAGAAAACGTTACCGGTGAGCTTGTGTTCACAACACTTACAAAAGAGGGTCTTCCCCTTATCAGATACAGGACAAAGGATCTTACGAGCATTGAGTACGGCACGTGCGATTGTGGCAGAACACAGCCGAGGATCCAGAAGTTTACGGGAAGAAGCGATGACATGCTCATCATCCGTGGCGTAAATGTATTCCCGTCACAGGTTGAGGCAGCTCTTCTTGAGATGGGTGAGACGACACCGAACTACATGATGATAGTGGATCGTGTCGATCATCAGGATACGCTTGAGGTTCAGGTTGAGGTTGACGAGAGTTACTTCGATGATGACATGAGAGGACTCGATAACCTGTCCAATAAGGTCAAGAATGCGCTTAAGCAGGCACTCGGACTTGCGGTCAAGGTTAAGCTTGTCGAGCCTAAGACTCTTCCGAGATACGAAGGCAAGTCGGTACATGTTATCGATAACAGAAAACTGGTGTAAGGAGGGTTTGATATGGCAGTTAAACAGGTTACGGTATTTATCGGGAATAAAGAAGGACGTATCGAGAAGGTAACTGAAGTTCTGAAGGAGAACAATATCAACATCAGTTCGTTGTCTTTGGCCGAATCGGTCGATTTCGGACTGCTCAGACTGATCGTATCGGATCCGGAAAAGGCAAAAGATGCGCTCAAGGCAGAGGGCCTTTCGGCAAGACTGTCGGATGTGATCGCGGTTGAGATATCAAATGCTCCGGGGTCGCTGCACGAGCTGTTGACCGCGCTGGTCGACTTCAATATCGAGTATATGTATGTGCTCTCCATATCGGACAGAGCATCGATGATAATGAAGATCAAAGATTATGCGGCTGCGGAATCGGTGATTTCCGCAAGCGGATTCAAGGTGCTCGGACAAAGCGAAGTATGTAAGTGAATTAAAAAAGGCGGGCACAGGACATTTCCGAGAAATACCCTGTGAAAGGGTCTGCGCTTGACGAGGTATTTTCGAGTCTAGCGTCAGCTACGCTTGAACAGGAGCGAGAGCGCGTTTTCGAGGGAATGGTCTCTGTGACCGCCTTTATTAGGTTTCTATAGGGTTTCCTGTATTACCTTCAGCAACTTATCGTTATCGGCGGGATTCATGAAGCAGATACGAAAATAGGAATTATCCAGGAACGGGAATGACGAGCAGTTGCGGATCATCATGTTCTGGCGGATACAGTTGTCAAAGAGAATGTCGGCATCGACGTTCTCTTTTGTTATGCGGCAAAGAACGAAGTTCGCAACGGGCTCATATACTTTGAGACCGTCTGTGTCCCGAAGCGCAGCTGTGACGCGAGCCCTTTCCGCCGCAATGAGTTCTTTCGTCGCCTTGATGTATTCGGTATCGGAGAACATGATCCGGCCTGCCGCTTCGGCAAGGGAATTGATCGTCCAGGGATCCTTGATCGCTGCTATATCGCTCATAAGATCGGCATTGCCGCATATGGCATATCCGAGACGAAGTCCGGGAGCCGCAAAAAACTTGGAGATACCGCGAAGAAGGCAGATATTGTTGTAACTCGATGTAAGGGAAACACAGTTGATCTTATCGTAGTTTTCCGCAAACTCTATATATGTCTCATCGACCATGACGAAAATGTCATGCCTTTTACACGCATCGAGTATCCGGCGCATTTCGGAGCGGGTTACGGCCGAAGACGTCGGATTGTTGGGGTTACACATGATGAGCATGTCTATCGACTCGTTAAGGCTTCCTATGAGCTCATCGACGTTCAGTATGAAGTCATCCTCTTCTTTGAGAGGGAAATAGAGGCTTGAACCGCCTCCGAGCGAAAGCTCGCGCTCGTATTCCGAATATGTAGGTCCTATGATCATGGCCTTTTTGGGTGCGATCATCTTAATGAACAGCGAAATAAGCTCGGTCGATCCGTTTCCGACGATTATACTTTCGGGAGTCGTATCACAGTATGTAGCGATAACGTTTCTGAGCTTAGCGTATTCTCTGTCGGGATAAGAGCATATCACGTCCATGTGAAGGGGAAGTTCCTCCTTTATCCGGCCTGATAATCCGAGCGGATTGACGTTTGCCGAAAAGCTTACGATATCTTCTTTTTTGATCCCGTATATCTGCTCTATCTTTTCAAGGTCACTGCCGTGAAAATGGTCCTTGTGCTTTAGCATAATTTATTGCACCCCTTGCATAATTTTGATATACTGATTTGGTATGCTAATGTGCCCAAAGTATACCACTCGGGCGCGTTCGCGTCAAAATCTTTTCTCTCAAAATCTTAAATGAAAGGCGGTGAATACGGTGCGAAGAGTGATCGACAGATGTGCTGACGGTTTCTTTGATTACGACTGCGGAAAACTCCTGTTTTCAACAGCCAGGATCGAAGCGGACATACCTCAGGGACAGCTGTTTGAAGGCGACTTCGTACTGTCATCCGAAGACGGAAGGGATTTTACCGCCGACATATATACTTCGTGCATGCGCCTTGTGTGCAGGAACGATCATGTGGAAGAAGAACCCTCGGCCACGATCCATATCGTTTTTGATTCCACCGGACTTGAACCCGGAGATGTAGTCAAAGGTGACATCCAGGTCGTATCGAATGCCGGGGAGTATTATCTTCCTTTCGTGATCTCCGTATCATACGGAATCGTACAGAGTTCTCTCGGAAACGTCAGGAATCTTTTCCACTTTACCAATCAGGCCCAGGTCAACTGGGATGAAGCCGTTGATCTGTTCTATTCACCTGTTTTTCCCCAGGTGTTCGGAGGAAACGACAGGATACATTTCGACAAGTTCAGGGGACTTTCAAACAATCCGAAGGATCCCCAGGCTGTGGATGATTTTCTCGTTGCGATAAACAAAAAGAGACCGGTCACTTATACCGTAGACCGTATGAACTACGAGTATACGGATGTATCGGATAATGTCGATTCGGAGTTCCTGCTTCACAAGTCGACGTGGGGCAATATCGATGTTGTGCTTTCAGCTGATGTTGGCTTTATCAGGCTGGAAAAAGAAAGGCTTGACGCAAGTGATTTTATCGGTAACGATCACCTCATAAAGTTCACGATAATCGGCGACAATCTTCATGAGGGAAGAAACTTCGGAACGATCACCGTTAAGAGCGCAAACAGTGAACTGAACATCGGGATAGTCGCAAGACACCGTGCAAACATCAATGCAAAGAGAGCCGCGAGGCGCGAAAAGAAGAATCTGACGATGAGACTGATGCGGCAGTATGTGTCGTTCAGGATGAAGAAGACGAATGTCGGCAACTGGGTAAGAGAGTCGATGAAGATCGTTGAGAGGATGAACGCACTCGACGACAAGAATCCCGTATCAAGGCTGTATCAGGCACAGCTTCTTGTTGTTCAGCGCCGTGAGAACGAAGCACAGTGGGTGCTCGATCACGTTGAGAACGAGATGAACATCGGCAACTCGGAGGCAAGACAGCGCGCTTATTTCATGTACCTCCAGACACTCGTTAACCGAGATGAGGATTACATCAACGATAATGCGTCAAAGGTCAATGCTCTGTTTGAAAGCAATCCGAAGAGCTTTGAGATACTGTGGACGCTTTTATATTTGGATGAGGGCCTTGCGGACAACGCTACGAGGAAGATATCGCTTCTGGAGAGTATGTATGAAAACGGCTGCACAAGCCCGATCATGTACATTGAAGCTTATAACTTCTTTGTTGCAAATGCCGAGAAACTCAACAAACTCTCACGCTTTGAGATACAGGTTCTGTACTTTGCAACAAAACTCGGAATAATGGATCCCGAGATAGGAAAGCAGCTTCTGTATCTTGCGGGCAAGCAGAGGGATTATGATCCGCTTCTGTATAAGCTTTTGTGCAACGCATATGAGATCACGGGCGATGATGAGACTGTCGAGGTCGTGGCGACTCTCCTCATAAAGGGAAACGTTTCGGGGCCGAAGTACTTCGAGTGGTTTGACAGGGCTGTTAAGATGCAGCTTCGAATAACAAAACTTTTTGAATACTACATGTATTCGATACCGAATGATTATGACGGCCTGATCCCGAGATCCGTGCTCATGTATTTTGGGTTCAGAAACGATATGAACTATCACAGGATCGCATTCCTGTATGCGAATCTCATCGCTCACAAGAGAGAGTATGCGGACACATACGATACATACCGCGAGCATATGCAGGTGTTCGCCGTGGAACAGATAGAGCAGGAGCATATCGATGCCAATCTGGCGAAGATATATGAGGATGTACTGTTCCTTGAGATGATCAAGCCGGAGATGGCAAGGCATCTTGCAAAGATCCTCTTCGCACACGAGGTTAAGATCGATGATCCGCTTGCAAAGAATGTGGTTCTGGTACAGTCGCAGTTCGAGGGAGAACTCACATTCAAGATAGAGAACGGTATCGCTTATCCTACGATCTACTCGTCGGAGTATACGCTCTTTACCGAGGACTCTTCGGGACGACGCAGGATCATAGACAGGGCCGATATCAAAAAGCTTCTTAACGAGGCTGTGTTTATACAGTCCATCAGGTATTACGTTCTCGATAATGTCTACTTTGATATGTACCTGTGCGAAGGCAGGAAGCACTATGTCACCGTTGACGATTCGAATGTGGAATACTGCAGGGAACTTGCCGAATCCAAGATCGTTGCCGAGCATTACAAGCGCGATATAAGGATGGCACTCATTCAGTATTATTACGATAACGATCAGATCACCACGCTTGACGAATTCCTTCTCGGAATGGATATAAAGGTTCTTTCCGCAAAGGACCGCGCAAGTGTTGTCAAATTCATGACACGCCGCGGAATGTTTGAGAAGGCGTATCAGATCATGTGCATCTACGGCACGGAGGAGATTGCCGCAAAGGACTGCGTCGGAGTATGCAGTCACATGGTCAAGGAGAAGGATAAGATACCCGATCCGCTCCTGTTAAAGCTCTGCTACTATGCATTCGCAAACGGCAAGTACGATGAGGTTCTTCTTCGCTATCTCGTAGAGAATTACAACGGTCTGACAAAACAGCTTCGTAACATATGGAAGGCAGCGAGGAGTTTTGACATAGACACGTTCCCTCTGATGGAAAGACTGATCATTCAGATGCTCTATACCCATACAACCGTCGGAGAGAAGGAAGAGATATTCGAGGAGTACAGCAAGAACGCGACCGGAACGAGAGTATCCCTTGCATATCTGTCATACTGTTCGTTCGAATACTTTGCGAAGGAGAGGATCACCGACGAGAAGGTGTTCGATCATATCACCGAAATGTACCGGCTCGGAGAACCCGTGAACGATGCGTGCAAGCTGGCACTTCTCAAGTATTATGCGGAGGACAAGAGCAAACGTACCGAGAAGATCAAAGCGATGTTAAAAGAGTTCATCGTTGACTTCATGCACAGGAACACATACTTCAGGTTCTTCGGAAAGTATGCCGATCTTGTGCCGGAGATATCCGATTATCTTGACAAGACGATCATAGAATACAGGACCAACCCGAACTACCGGGTAATGCTCCACTACATACTCGAGGACGGACGTGAGGGCGACGGGAATTATCACACCGAGGAGATGAGAAACATGTTCGGAGGTGTGTTCACGAGAGAGTTCATTCTCTTCTTCGGAGAGAATCTGCAGTACTACATAACCGAGGAACAGAACGGCAAGGAAGTGCTGACCGCGAGCGATTCGCTTTCGGTAAGCGATACGAGCGATTCGCGGATCGAATCGAGATATACGATGCTCAATGACATGGTTGTTTCGCGTACTGTAAAGGACGACAATACACTGCTTGATATCATGAGGGAATATGTTGAGGCCGACGCATTTGCGCACAGGGTTTTCAAGTTAAGGTAATACAATGGCCAAGTACATTATCGGCTACGATCTGAATGACTCGATGTCACAGATCAGCTATTTCGAACTGAATACATCCGTACCGGAAACGGTTGCAAGCGATGCCGAAGAAGAACGCCTCGGGATCCCTACGGTGCTGTCAAAGAGAAAGGGCGTTGCACAGTGGGAATTCGGTAATGCGGCGATCCGTGCGGCACAGCTTGGGAACGCTACTCTTGTCAGTCAGCTCATGAGCTTTGCGGCAGCGGGCGCCAAGATGGATATTGAGGGTGAGGCTTACGATGCGACGGATCTTCTGATCCTGTTCGTAAGAAGATCGCTCAATCTCCTGTCGATGGTGATGTCACCTTCGGACGTTGAGTATATGATCTTTACGGTCGCATCCCTTGAAGGAAAGTTTGTCGATATCGTCGAGAAGATCGCATCGGGTATGCCCGTTCCCAGAGAGAAGATAATCATTCAGACATACGAGGAGAGTATATATTATTACCTTCTTCATCAGCCTGAGGATCTGTGGGAGAGAGATGTCTCCGTGTTCGATTATTCGGGACCGTATCTTAAGGCATACGAACTCTGGATGAACCGTGCGACGGAACCGGTCGTTGCGTTTGTGGACAGAACCGATTTTAACGATATCAAAATGCCCAAGTTCATGATGAAGGAAGAGGAGTCCATGGAGAAAGCCGACAGGCTGGATGAGATGATCCTTCAGCTTGCGCATGATTATTTCGGCGGTAAAAGAGTCGGTACGGTATTCCTCCTCGGTGAGGGATTTGAAGGAAGCTGGTGCAACAAGACACTCAAGTTCATGTGCCTCGGAAGGCGTGTGTTCCAGGGCAGGAACATGTACTCAAAAGGTGCATGCTACTGCGGCAAGGACAAGGCTCAGCCGTGTGAACTTAACAGCGAATATGTTTTCCTCGGACCCGACAAGCTCAAGTTCAATCTCGGACTTAATATGGTTGTCGCAGGTCAGGAGGAGTATATTGCGATCGCGGATGCGGGTGAGAACTGGTACGATTCGGGTGTGACGTATGATTTTGTCCTCGGGAATTCGAGGACGGTACCTCTTATAATGACGCCGCTTGACGGCAAGGGAGCCGAAACGATAGAAGTCGAGCTGTCGGGTCTTCCCGACCGTCCGCCAAAAGCATCGAGACTCCGCCTTACCGTTTCGTTCGAATCGGAACAAAGGATGAAGATAGAAGTTGAAGATCTCGGTTTCGGGGAATTCTACCCGTCAACGGGACGTAAATGGGAAAAGATTATAGAGTTTGCATGATAAGGGTCGAAAGGGCATGAAGCGATCATGCTTGCATGAATCGCGATATGGCTTTGAGACCCGCGAGAACATGAGGAAGTAGCAATTTGCGAAGCAGATTAGCGGATTCCGAATGTTCTCAGAATTGCGGGAGTTTCGAAGAAACGTAGCAATTCGCATCATGAAAAATAATGGGAAACCATATGGCTACGGAAATGTACATGTGCCTCGGGGCACTATCCACAACTCCATATTTTCTCTCGGGACTCGGAGTGAACATCTACTCCATGGACGAGCTTTGCTATTACCTTTGTGTTAACGCGTATATTCTCGACAACGATCTGATCGATGTCAGACTGTGCGACTACATGAGGGACAATCTTGAGATGCCCGAATTATCCAACAAGCTTCGCAAGATGATCAAGGAGAGCAGGACTCTCGGTGAGATGGTGACCACCATACTCGTCGATACGAAATACTGTACCGAAGATGAGATAGCAAGGATCAAACAGATCCTTGTCGATAACGCATCACTGTCGTTTGCCGCAAAGAGGAAAGTGCGCGGTGACAACCTTCTGTGCGCGAACAAGTATCCGAGAGCGATCGAGGAATACCAGTATGTGCTTTCGGTATTGAACAAGGAAGAGGAACCCGAGCTTTACGGAGCGATCCTTCACAATGTCGGATGTGCGTACTCTATGATGTTCCTTCTTGAAAAGGCCGGTGAATACTTCAAGAAGGCGTATGATACGGACGCGTCAAGGGACAGCCTTGTCATGTATCTTGTGTGCCTGCGGCTTACGGTCAAGAAGGAAGAGTATGACAAGATAGTTGTAAAGAACGGATATGACGACAGGATCGCTCTTGAGGCCATGCGACTGCTTACTTCCGCAAGGGAAGTACAGATCGACACGCCCTACGGCGATGCCATGAAAGAGATACTTGAACTCCATGATGCCGGAAAGGTATCGGAGTTCTACAGGACACTGGACAACACGCTTGAGGCGTGGAAGAC
>JAEEGJ010025172.1_pt1 | contig 12235 bp, 7 predicted proteins | sample 8958761 | NCBI WGS metagenome assembly JAEEGJ01 (sample SAMN16246546, study PRJNA631951) | gut metagenome | biome: gut microbiome; feature: rumen; material: RS-attached | host: Bos | place: Iran: Karaj | collected 2018-10 | reverse complement strand
GCCCTCCGCGCCGGTCCGTCCGCCCGTTCAGGCGCCTCCGACGCAGACGCCCGCTCCGAAGCGCAGGCGCAGGGGCTGGATACCCGCCGTCATCATCGTCGCCGTGCTCCTCTGCGCGGGGATAGCCGCCGCGGCCATTTTCCTGCGCGCGCCGAAGCCCGTCCCCGCTCCGACGGCGGAGCCGAGCGCCTCCCCGGCGATGACGATAACAGACGCCGTCGAATCGGTGCTGTATCTGGAGATGTACGACGGCGACCACGACCTTTTCGGGACGGCCAGCGGCTTCATCATCGGCGACGGGCGCACCCTCGTCACGAACTACCACGTGCTCGACGGCGCGTGCTACATACGCGCCATGACGCGCGACAATACCGAGACCTACTCCGTCGAGGACGTGCTCGCCTTCGACAGGACGGCGGACCTCGCCGTACTTCGGCTCAACAGGAAGGCCTCCGTCCCCTCGCTGCCTCTCGGCGATTCGGACGGCGTCCGTCAGGGCGACCGCGTCTACGCCGTCGGTTATCCGCTGGGGGTGGCCAATACGCTCTCCGACGGGCTGGTCAGCTCGCGCTACAATGACGAGGACGGCGTCGATATCATCCAGATGACGGCCGCCATATCCAGCGGGAGCAGCGGCGGCGCGCTTCTGAGCGAAGGCTGCGAGGTCGTCGGCGTAATCTGCGCTACCTACGTCGATGGGCAGAACATGAATCTCGCCATAGCCTCGAACACGCTCAAAAAGCTCATGGACAGCGCCGGGCCGCGCACGCGGCTGGAGGAATTCTACGCCGTCGATTCCGCCTTCGGCACGACGCCGGGCGCTCTCGCGGCGGGCTGCTGCGTCGCCGGCGGCGAAAACGGGAAATACTATACCGTCAGCTCCGGGCGCATTTACGAAAACGACGTCTCCTCCGGTGTCAAGCGCGGCAAGCTCATTATAGACGGAAGCGTCATAAATTACTATAAGGGTTTTCTCTATTTTTACAACGAGGAGCTGAGCGACGTCTTCCGCTGGAACGCGCAGACCGGCACCTTCGAGGAGCTCTATATCCTCTCCGGCGAGTACGTCGTGCATGACGGCGAGGAGCGCCCCGCCGAGGTCGTGACGCGCATGCTCGCCGCGCGCGATCTGATATTCGTGCTGGTCGACCTTTACAGCGACGATTCAGAGCCCGAGCCCTACTGCGAGACCTACCTCGTCGCGCTCGACGCGGCCACGTCCGAGATAGTCTACGTCTGCGACGAGGAGATATCCTCCTTCACGTACTTCGGCGACACGGTCTATGCCGCCGTCAAGGGCAAAAACGAGCTTCGCCTGATCTCCGTCAAGTATCTGACAGAGGCCTCGATAGAGACCCCCGTCGAGCCGCAGCTCATCGGCGCATCTCAGCGCGGGGCGTATTTCAGCGACGCGGAGCTCGATCCGACGGGCCTTTATCTCTGCATCCCGGCACGCGGGACGGCAGAGCGCGTCTTCGACGGCTACTGTACCGGCATCGATTCCTACGTCATGGACGGCGATACCGTCTGGCAGGCCTCTGTCTCCTTCGCGGGCGGCAGCATGAACACGGACTTCATCCGGCTCGACTGCTCCGGCCGGGAGCCCTCGGCGGGATACCTCGGCACGTTCGAGGGGAGCTTCGAATTCATCGAGGGCGGCGTCTTCGGCGGGAAATACTTCAGCCCGCATCAAAACTTCGCGCTCGACCTCGAGACCTGCGAAAGGATAAGCATATTAAACGGCAAACCGATGACCGACTGACTTCGTATCCGCGCGGCCGTCAAATGAGATAAAGGGAAGCGTTCCGGGGTAGGACCGCTTCCCTTTTCGCATATTCAGCCGCTTCAGGTTCAGTCTTTCCACTGCGGGAGCATTACCTCCGCCTTGAAAAGGTCGCCGTCGACGGAGATCGTGAACGTCCCGCCCTGCAGCTTCGTAAGGCTCTCGGCTATGCTCAGGCCGAGGCCGCTCCCCTCGCCGCCGCGGGCGGCGTCGCCGCGGACGAAGCGCTCCATGAGCTCCTCGGCGGAGATGTTGAGCGGACTGCGTGAGACGTTCTTGAAGCTGATGAGCATGGCGTCGCCCTTCGGCGCGGCGTCTATATAGAGCCGCGTCCCCGGCTGGGCGTATTTGCAGGCGTTGGAGAGCAGGTTGTCCAGCACGCGCCACGTCAGCGCCCCGTCAGCCCAGACGGCGCTGCCCGGAGCCACGCTGACGACGGGCTCCAGCCCCGCGGCCTCCAGCCGCTCGCCGTATTCGCCGACGGCCTGCCGCAGCAGCTCCGCGACGTCGTTTTTCGCCGGGTGGAACTCGACGTTCCCGCTGCTGGCCTTGGATACCTCGACGAGGTCCTCGGTCAGCTTTTTGAGCCTCTGCGACTGGCGCGAGAGGACCTCAAGATATTCCTCGCGCTTTTCGGGCGAGGGGTCCCCGCGCAGGAGCTCGACGTAGTTGATGATGCTCGTAAGCGGCGTCTTGATGTCGTGGGAGACGTTGGTTATGAGGTCTGTCTTCATGCGCTCGCTTCTCATCCGGAGCTCGACGGCGGCGCTCATGCCGTCGGCAATGGAATTGAGGTTTTCCCCGTGGCGCTTGAAGTCCCAGACGAGGCCGCGCGTGTCCGTATGGCGCTCGAGGTCGCCCGCGGCCATGGCGGCGCCCGCCTTCTGCAGCTTCCTCTGCATCGCCGCGACGTACATCGCCGCGCCGCCGAGTATGAGCTTTTCGACGAACCATGCGATGAGGAAGCGCTCTGTGTCATAGCGCAGGTCGAATGCGAAATAGACGAAGAGCTCGAGGAAGCTGACCGCTATTATCATCAGCAGCATACGCCACGTCAGCGGGATGCTGCGGAAGATGAAGGCTATTCCCCGGCCGAGCGCCCTCAGGCCGCGCCAAAGAAGGCGCAGGAGCCTGAATATCAGCGTATTTTCCCACCATTTGCCGAGCTTGACGCGCAGGGCGAGCGACGTGCACCACCCGATGAAGGGCAGCGTCGCCGCGAGCACCGCCGCGCCGAAGAGCGTCGCGATGAGCACGGGTTCCTCTATATTGACCGCCGCCTCGTAAATAAGTTTCAGGGCGACGACTATCCATGCGGCGGTCGCCGCCGTCAGCACGTCGAAGGGAACGGGAGTTATATATCCCTTCGTTATGCCCTCGCGGCCGGCGCGGTGTCCCGCGGCGCAGAGCAGGAAGATAAAGCAGGCTCCGCCGAGCAGCAGCGCGGCTCCGGCTATGGCGTAGGCTGCGTAGCGCAGCCGCCAGACGAGCCCGTAAATGCGGGCGGTCAGGGCGTAAGCGTCATTCTTTTCAAAACGGAGGTCTATCCTCGTCTCGACAATATAATCAGGCGCGTGCTCCTCATCCCGCTTGTCATGCTCGATGACATAGTAGCCGTGATAGCCGTAGCCGTCGCTTCCCTGCTCCCCGGTCACCACGACGCGGTATTCGTAAGAAATCGGCAGAAACGGCTTGTCCTCATCAAATCCCGGGCTTTTCCAGAGCTCGTTTCCCTCGCCGTCGAGCAAGCGGTATTCCGCGTTATGGCGCTTTGCCATCTCCTCGGCATGCTCCTCTTCGCCGTCGCGGATGAAGCGGACGACGTTGAAGCCGTCGCCGAAGGCCATTCCGGATATGTCCTTATAGATCAGTTCGTTTGCGTCTTCATACGAATACGTCTCCAGATCGGCGGCGGCTATCGCGCATACCACGGAAGCGCTCAGGACCAGCGCGCAGACGGCGGCGAGGACCCACGCGAGCAGCTTTGCCCAGAGCTTTTCTGTCAGCTTTGCTTTTTTCATTTTTTCTCTCCCCCTTCCAGCTTATAGCCGAGCCCCCATACGACCTTGAGATAGCGCGGCTCGGACGGGTCTATCTCCAGCTTCTGGCGCAGGTGGCGTATATGGACGGATACCGCGCCCTCCGAGCCGATGGGCGCCTCGTTCCAGACGAGCTCGTATATCTGCGCCGTCGAATAGATGCGCCCGGGGTGCTTTATGAGCAGGCGCAGTATGGAAAACTCCGTCGGCGTGAGCGCGACGCTCTCCCCGTCGAGGGTGATGGTCTTTGCCTCCTCGTCGAGCGATATGGGCCCGACGGAGTACAGCGTCGGCTTTTCCTCCTCCGGCTTCGCGCCGAGGCGGGTATACCGCCGCAGATGCGAGCGCACGCGGGCCAGCACCTCGGTCGGGTCAAAGGGCTTCGTTATATAATCGTCCGCGCCGACGTTCAGGCCGAGCACCTTGTCGGCGGTCTCGCTCTTTGCCGTCAGGAGCAGTATCGGCGCGTTCGTCTTCTCGCGGAGCTTCGCCGTCGCGGCGAGGCCGTCGAGCTTCGGCATCATGATATCCATGAGGATAAGATGCAGCTCGTTTTTCTCCGCGATCGCGAGAGCCTGCTCCCCGTCGTAAGCCTCAAAGAGCGCGTAGTCCTGCCCGGAGAGATATATCTTCAGGGCGTTGACGATATCGCGTTCGTCGTCGCAGATGAGAATGTTGTACATGCTCTTTCCACCTCTCTGATGCGAGTATAGCAAACGCTTCTTAACAAGACCATAGGCAAAACCTTAAGGATTTCCTAAGATTTGCCTGACGGGAAACAAATAAAAAGGGACGGCGGATATCTCCGCCGTCCCTTTATCTGAGCGGTCTATGCGTAGACGGTCTCGAGCATGGCGAGCGTCCCGCAGGCGCTCCAGCTCGTCCAGCTCCAGCCGTCGCCTATGTGCGGCATGAGGACGATATCCGTCGGCTCGCCCGTCAGCGGGTAGTGATGCGCGGGAGTGAAGCCGAGCCTCGGCCCGCGCTCGGCGACGTTGCCGCACCATGCGTCCGCTATCTTCTTCGCGGCCTCCTTCTCGCCCGCGAGCCAGAGCCCGAGCACGCAGAACATGTTCGACTCCGAGACGACGCGGCCGAGCGTGAAGTGCCAGCCCCAGTGGGCCAGCGGGCTGCGCGTGCTCTCGCTGGCGAGGCCGTACGGCGTCATGAATTCGCCCTCCTCGAGTAGCTTTTCCGCTATCCTGCGGGTTATCTCCTTCGGCAGGCGGTCGCCCAGCATGACGGGCACGTAGCACGCGAGGCTCAGGCTCTCGACGACCTCGCCGTCGAGCTTTTTGGTGACGAATTTGTCCCCGTCCCAGAGCTCCGTTATCAGGGCATCGAGCAGACGGTCGGCGCGGGCTGTCCAGGCCTCGGCCTTCGCCGCGTCGCCGGCTCTGCGGGAAAGGATCGCGCAGGCGTACATGCACTCGATGAGCAGCGTCTGAATATCGCCGGATACGGCCGGGAAGCCCTTGGCGAATATGGACGCGTCGTCCATGCCGGCCTCGGTCGGATTGAGCACGTAGGCAAGATCGTCGCCGCGGCCGACGTTCCTGAACGTCGTCCAGTACTCCACAACGCGCTCAAAGCGCGGGAGCAGACGCTCGGCCATCTCGCGGGTTATGAACTCCTCGCCGCACATCTTCGTCACGAAGTCGAGCGCGTAGCCCTGGAGCGGCGGCTGGGAGTTGCCGTCGCTTATGCTGCCGGGGCAGACGTTGACGGGCAGAGCGCCGTTGACGGGGTTCTGATATAGGAACATGGCCTCGATGAGGTCGAAGGCCGTCTTCGGGTCGCCGAGCATGGCGCAGGCGTTGAAGCTCTGCTGCCACGCCATCGCGACGGAGAGCGCGTTATGGTGCATCATGACCATCGGGACCTTGAGGAAGCCTCTCGGCTTCATGACGTGGCACCATACCGTATAGACGAGCTCCTCCTCGGTCTTTTTCCACGGATCGGGGAGCCTTTTATACTTCCCGAAAAACTCCGCGAAGCTGCGCAGGTTCTCCTCGCGCAGCTCGGCAAAGCTGCGTTTGTCGACAGCGGGACGGCGTTCGCCCTCATAGGAGATGACGTCGCATTCGTAGCAGCCGTTCTCGTCCGGGAGCATATCGACCTCGAAGCGGGCGTACCTGCCCTGCTCGCAGTCATACTCCGCGCGATACTCGACCTTCCCGCGTATCGGCGCGAAGCGGAAGCGGCCGTACTTGCCCATGACGGCCTCGACGCTGCCGTCCGGAAGGCGCACGGCGGAGTGAAGAGCGATCGCGCCGTGACCGGGCAGATTGCTGTTAAGCGTCAGGCGCAGGCCTGTATTCCTCTCCCCGCGGAAGCGCAGGAAATCGTCGCCGGTGAGCAGCAGCTCGGACCATTTGCCCGCCGTGCGGGTGCGCAGCGTGAGGCTGCCCTCGTCGCCGAAGTAGTGGTACCGGACGGGCTTGCCGTCCTCCAGATAATCGATATCGAAGCGCAGATCGCTGGAACTGGCCATGTCGCCGCCTATCGCGGCGAGCAGATACAGCGTGCGCTTGAAATAGTCCTCCCATAGGCAGAAATAGCAATTCTGCCGCGTATAGGCTATGCGCAGGAGACTGTGTTTCTCATTGGCTTCAAAAAGCATCTCAGCCCCTCCTTTCCGCAAAATCGGCCGCGAGCAGCATCAGCGCGCGGCGCAGAGAAAGCACCCTGCCGCCGCGTACGCGGGCCTTCGCGGCGAGATCGGCGCCGTTCGGAGCGCCGATGATGAGCGGCAGCGCGTATGCTGCCGGGATGCGCTCCGGCGTCTCTTTCTTCCCGAGCAGCAGGCGGAAGCAGGAGCCTCCCCTGTCGTCGGCGAGCTCGTTTCCGGCGGCGTCGAAGCCGCGCTCCCCGAGCTTCGGCAGCTCCGCGGAGAGCCTTTCCCGCGCCTCGCGCAGCTCGGCGGCCTCGGGCCTTCCGAGCCGGTCGGCGAGGTCGGCCATGGCGGAGAGCCAGAGCAGCATGCAGACGTTGAGCTCGACGGCGAACTCCGGCGCGTTTTCGGAAAACGGCGCCTTCGGCCCGCAGCCCGGCTCGTATCTGTGCAGATAGTAAAACAGGCCGCGCTCGGAGCAGTATCTGAATTCGCGCCACCAGCCGAGCGCGCGGTAAAGCGCCTCGAAGTCGGCTTCAGTGAGCGCTCCGAGAACGTCCGGGCGAGCGCTGAAGACCACGCCGAACAGGGGCAGCTCCGATTCATAGAGCCTGCGGCGGTTGTCCGCCTCGCAGGGGACGGCGCCCTCGCCGTTTTCGAGGGCGAGGAACGCGCGCAGCCTCCCGGCGGCCTCGCCGGGATCGGCCAGCAGCGCGGCGAGCAGGACATTGTCCGAGAGCTTCGCCGTGCCGAGCTTTCTGCGGTTTTGGACATAAACGGGCGCGGAGATCTGCGGCGCGGCGAGGCGGCGAGGCGGCTGCAGGGCGGACCACGCTATATAGGCCGCGCGGAGAGCTTCCGCGTCCTTCGGAGGGGCGCAGAGCCCGTCGAGGAAACGGCCGAACTCGTCGAGCGTCTCTTTGACGGCGGCGTCGATGCTCGCCTCGTCCTCGGGCGGGAGCTCGTCGAAGTCGGAGGCGAACATCTCGACCTTCAGCTTGCCCGCCGCGTCCGGGTGCATGAAGACGCGGGGATCGGGGTCGGCAAGCGCGTTGAGGTCCCAGGATGAGCGGACTGACGTGCTCCCGACGCGGGCAAGGACGCGTACGCGCACGCCGGCGTTGACGTACAGCGCGCCGGGCAGCGCGTCGTCGACGGCGTTGCCGCCGCCCATGAAGACGGCAGCGGACTTGCCCTTGCCGAGCAGGAGGGATATGCCCTCGGCCTCGATGACGACGCGGTCGGGCTTCGCCAACGCGAGGCGCGCCTTACCTTCCCCGCAGGAAAGGACTATCGCGCCGTTTTCCTGCGCGACGGTATAGGGCAGGACCTCCTCGCCGCGGCAGGGGCTCAGCCGCGCGAGCATGTCGCGCCCGGCCTGCGTCCCGTCGGGCGTGACGCCGATAAAAAGGTCTCCGCTCTCGTCGTCCACGCACAGCATCAGGCGCGTGAGCGCGCGGCAGTACGGGTCCGTCGGGAAGCGGAGAGGCAGATCTTTGACTCTCATTGCGTTCATTCCTTTCCGGTCAGAATTATCGCGTTTTGACGCTTCTATTTTACTCTCCCGCCCGAAAAATGGCAAGACGTTCAGAGCGCAAAAAAGGGCCCGCGCACAGCGTGCGCGGGCCCAGAGCGTCGATGCAGGTATCAGCCGAAGAAGGTCTCGGTGTCGATCTTCTGATAGCCGCCGAAGCTGTTGGGATAGGCGAAGAGCTTCTCGGCCAGCGTCGCGCCGAGGAAGGCCTCGGTGACCTCGTCGGTCTTGGCGGTCATGTCTATATCCTCGAAGGCCTCGGGCCAGGCCGTCTTGGCGGCGAACCAGGTGTTGATGAGCTGGAGCTCGAAGTTGGTGTAGTAGGCGTTGAAGGCCATCTGGAGATAGACCTCGCCGTCCGCCCACGCCTTGCAGGTATCGAACATGGTCGGATCCTCGGCAAAGGCGGGCTTTATGTTCTTGACGGCGGCGGCGTCCATGATGATCATGTCCATCTTGTCGCCGAGCGCGACGAACATCTCCTCCTCTATCGTGCGCACGCCCCTGCCCTCAAGGTCGGCCGCGGCGTTGGTTATGTTGGCGACGGCGAAGGAGGCGTAGTTGGGCATGGTGGAGAGGTGGTTGGCGGTGCCCCAGTTGCCGAGGCCGCAGATGTAGACGGAGGGGCCTCCGGTCAGGTCGGCGGTGCGCGCGGCTATCTCGGTCTTCTCGGCATCGACGTAGGCGAGAAGCTCCGTGGCGCGCTCTTCGCGCCCGAAGATCAGGCCGAGCAGGTTCATGGAGCCTGCGAACGTCTCGTCAAACACGCCCTGCGGGCCGGCCTTCATCGTTATGACGGGCACGCCGAGCTGCTCCTGCAGAGCATCCTCCTTGTCGGCGTCCTCAAACTCGGAGATGACGATATCGGGGTCGCAGGAGAGTATCTTCTCGGCCTCCGCGGTCTGGGCGTTCGGGCCGCCGACGCCGCAGGAGGGCAGGGTCTTGAAGACGTCCTCAAAGGCTATGAGGTAGGGCCTGCCGACGCCGTCGAACATCTTGGGACGCTCGGCGAGCGAGGTATTGTCGATGTCCTCGACGCCGCACAGAAGCGCCGTATCGCCGACGTAGCAGTACATCCTGAGCGCGCCGGCGCCGATGCAGACGACTCTCTGATACGTGCCGGGGACGACCGTGACCTCTCTGCCTATCATGTCCGTTACGGTGATCTCGGCGGGCGCGGGAGGCTCGGAAGGCTCGGGCTCAGCGGTGGGCTCGGCCGTCGGAGCAGCCGTCGGGGCGGCGGTCGGCTCCTGAGTCGGTGCGGGAGCGGGCTTCGCCGCGCAGGCGCAGAGCGTCAGGCAAAGCGCGAGCGCGAGGATGATCGCAGCTATTCTTTTCATGTTTCTTCCTCCGTTATTTTTTCGTCTATAACTATTTTTTCGCCTTCAAAATCTATCATGCGGACGCGGCCGCCGAAAACGTCGTTTATCATGTCGGCCGTCACGTCGCCGCGGCGGCAGTCATATTTGACGATCCCGTCCTTTATGAAAAACAAACGGTCGCCGAAGCCGAGGGCGCGGTTGAGATCGTGCAGGGAGCTGAGGACGCCGATGCCGCGGCTGCGCGCGAGCTTTCGCGCCTCCTCGAGGATAAGGCGCTCGTTGGCAATATCGAGGTTTCCCGTCGGCTCGTCGAGGACGAGCAGGCGAGGCTCCTGCGCGAGGGCGCGCGCTATGGCGACCTTCTGCCGCTCGCCGCCGGAGAGTTCCGTGACCGTCCGCTCCGCGAGCTCGGTCAGCCCCACGTCCTCGAGGACGCGGCGAGCTGCCTCCCTGTCCTCCTCGCCGGCCGTCAGCCCGAAGCGGGCGACGCGGCCCATGAGGACGGAGTCGAAGACCGTCAGCGCGCCGAAGCGGATATCCTGCGGGACGTAGGCGATCATCTTCGCCCGCTCGCGGCGCGAGAGCTTCAGAATATCCGTCCCGTCGAAGGTGATGGAGCCGGACGAGGGCGAATTGATGCCGAGGATATTGGAAAAAAGCGTCGTCTTTCCGGAGCCGTTGCGTCCGAGGACGATGCCGACCTCGCCGTCGGCAAGGGAGAGGCTGACTCCGCGCAGGACGGGCTCGGAGCGCCTTGAATACGCAAAGCGCAGATCGCGCACTTCGAGCATCAGCTTTCCCTCCTTCCCGCGAGGATAACGGCGACGAAGAACGGGGCGCCGAGCAGCGTCGTTATCGCGCCGACGGGGAGAGCCGAGCCGTGCCCGACGCTGCGGGCGAAGGTGTCGGCCAGAAGCAGCAGCAGGCTCCCCGCGAGGAGCGAGGCCGGGGTCGAAAATCTGTGATCCTGCCCGATGAGCTTCTTTATCGTATGCGGGCAGATGATGCCGACGAAGCCGATGATCCCGAGGAACGAGACGCACACGGCCGTTATCATCGAAGCGAGCAGAAGCGAGAAAAAGCGCAGTCTGTCGACGTTGACGCCCATGGTGCGCGCGGCGGCGTCGCCGCTCAAAAGCGCGTTGTAGCGCCAGGACATGAGCGCGAAAAAGACCGTCCCGACGGCGACGACGGCGAGCATGATGAGGTCGGTCGCGTAGGTCGCGCGGCCGAGGTCGCCGAAGCTCCAGATGACCGCCGCCGAGAGGCCGACGTCGGTCGCGTAAAACTGCAGTATCGTCGTCCCCGCCGTCCATACAGAGCCCATGGCTATGCCCGCCAGCACGACCACGCCCGGAGAAAACGCGCGCACGCGGCAGAGGCCGAGAATGAGCAGGACGGAGAGCAGCGCGAAGACGAAGGCGACGGCGGACGTCGCGAAGGGATTTCCGCCGAAGGAATAATCCGAGGCGTTGTGCCCGACGCTCAGATACCCGCCCGCGAACGCGATGAGCGAGAGGTTGGCCCCGAAAACGGCCGCGTTCGATACGCCGAGCGTCGAGGGCGAGGCCATCGTATTCGAGAGCGTCGTCTGCATGACGAGGCCGGAGACGGAGAGCCCCGCGCCGGCAATGATCGCCGCGATCACGCGCGGGATGCGGATATTCCAGATGATGCGGTTTTGCGCCGCAGTCCCCTTTTTCGCGAGCGCGGCGAAGCAGTCGGATATGGTCATGCCCGACGATCCCGCAAAAAGGCAGAGGAACGCCAGCACGACCACCGCGGCGGCGAGTATGATTATGACGGCGGCCTTGCGGCGGCCGGTATGTGCCTGTCTTATCCTCATCAAGCGCTCCGAAACAGCAAAAAATAAGGCATACGGCTTTTCCTCAGAAAATCCGTATGCCTTCATAACATACAATCCAGTGTTCGCCCGGGAAACGCGGCGCTTCAGCCCCGCACGCCCCGCTTCCTGCGGAGCTATTGTGTTTATACCACACCCGGGCCGAAAAAGCAAGCTTTTTCCAATTATGCGGCGGGAGAGGGCTGCAAACGGAAAGAAAAAACATGTGCAGAAGCAAAATGACCCTCTTTTTCTTTCCCGGCCGCGTTCGTTTTTTCTTGCCATAAAACGCGAGTGGGAGTATACTGATTATATTATCCGGTTTTCTTGCGAACGAACGAATAAATTGCCCGCTCGAGGGCAAACAGGAGGGTATTTATGGCTAAATTCATCACTGCCGCCGAGGCCGCCAAGCTCATCAAGGACGGAGCCTCGATCGGCGTCGCCGGCATGGGCCTCTCCGGCTTCCCCGAGGAAGTCGTCTGCGCCATCCGCGATAACTTCAAGGCGACCGGTCACCCCCGCGATCTGGAGCTGCATCAGGGCAGCGCCATGGGCGACTGGGGCGTCGGCAATTCCTTTGACGGATGGGACCTCAATCCCAGAGAGACCCCGCTCGACCCGAAAGAGGTCGGCGTGCGCGGTCTTTCCCGTCTCGGCGAGGCGGGACCCGGCCTCGTCGCCAAGTGGTACGGCGCCCACGTCGGCAGCGCCGCAGGTCTGCTCGCGCAGGCCACGAAGAATCAGCTCAAGAGCTGGTGCCTGCCGCAGGGCATCGCCGTCAGCCTCTGGCGCGAGATCGCCGCGGGCCGTCCCGGCCTGCTGAGCAAGGTCGGCCTCGGCACCTTCGTCGACCCCCGTCTCGAGGGCGGACGCATGAACGAGTGCACGGACTCCGACGTCGCCGAGCTCGTCCACTTCGACGGCGAGGAGTACCTCTACTATAAATCCTTCCCGCTCGACGTCGCGCTCCTGCGCGGCACCGTCGCGGACGAAAACGGCAATATCTCCTTCATGAACGAGGGCATCATAAACGAGGGTCTCTCCGTCGCGGCGGCGGCGCACAACTCCGGCGGCATCGTCATCGTGCAGGTCCAGTA
>JAEEGJ010025171.1_pt1 | contig 12235 bp, 8 predicted proteins | sample 8958761 | NCBI WGS metagenome assembly JAEEGJ01 (sample SAMN16246546, study PRJNA631951) | gut metagenome | biome: gut microbiome; feature: rumen; material: RS-attached | host: Bos | place: Iran: Karaj | collected 2018-10 | reverse complement strand
GCGTAAAGCAGGTGAATAAACTTATCCGCCAGCTCAAGGCGGAAGGTAAAACAGTAATAATTCTTACCCACGAGATTGAAAAGTGCCTTGGTCTTGCAGACCGCTTTGTGGTTCTCTTCCGGGGAAAAAAGGTTTTTGATGGCACTCCTGGAATAGGCCTGCGCCATAACCTTGAAGCCTGGAATATAAGAAATCCTCTGGTTTCTTATGGCAGGGTTGAGGATTTGATTTGGGAGTAAAAAGATGGAAACTGCATTTTCTTACAAACAAGGTTCCTCATTTTTACATCGCTGCCCGGCTTGGATAAAGATTGTACTGCTTCCGATTATCAGTCTGAGCATTTTCTATCTTCCGCCATGTTTTGCCCTAGCCCTAATTGCCTTACAAACGTTAGTTAGTTTTGTTCTGCGCTTTACAGTGCGCGAGCAGGCCAGAGATTTAAAGGCAGTTTTTTACTATGCAGTATTTTTGATATTTGTAAAAATAATCGGAAATCTGGCGGCTGTGATTTCTGATGGAACCCTGTCTGCCTTTGAACTTGCATCTTTTCCACAGACTGTTCTCGATTTTTTAATTTCCGAAAAAGAAACCTGGCTGCTTTTGCTTAAACTTTTCTGTATTATTCAGACTGCTTCCCTGATTTTCAAAACTTCAACTTCCCTTCAAATCCGTGAAGGACTGGAAGTTATGGAATTAGCTGCGCGCAGGATTTTACATCTTAAGCCACTTGTTGACGGCCGGCCTAACACTCCTGTAGCCCAGGCAGTTTCTCTTTTCATCTGCTTTATTCCCCAGGTTTCAAAAAACTGGCAGCAGGCAGAACGCGCTTGGAGAGCCCGCGGTGGCCACAAGTCTCTGCGCATGTTTGCAGTTTTACTTCCAGTTTTTTTCTCAGTAGGAATGAAGCAGGCATATAATTCAGCCAGAGCGATTTCGGCACGAACTATGATATCTGAACATAATTAATCATTATTTTAACAATCCTGAAATTGTGAGTTTAACTCTGTATTTTTTTCTATACTCGGGTTTATAATTAAACTAATAGAGAACCGCCTTTCCAAAAATATCAGCAGACGGATTCACTCAGGGGGAATTATGAAAACTACTACCCAAACAACGAGGGAGGGGTATAAGTTTTTTAAACATTTAAGAAAACTTTTTATCCTGCAGGCATTAGCATGTCTTTCATGCGCTGCCTTTGCACAGAATGTTAAACCTTACACTGTTGATTTGAACCAGTTTCCTCAGTCAAATGATCAAAAGACAGCAAGCTTTAATAAAGCCACAAAGACCTTTACCATCAAAGGCGATTCGAAAGACTGGAATGGAATTGGAATCTGGCCTTATGGTGGATTAGATATTTCTGACTATAATATTGTTAGAATAAAATACAGAACTTTAGGCGATTGCGGTTTTAGGTTTTCCCTAGACTATGAAGACGATGCAATAGTCTGGCAAGATGAAGATAATTATTGTCCGTCGTATCTTACAGAAATGGTAATTCCACTTATTCCGGGCCAGATAAAAGTGAAAGGAATTACTTTTGCCAATGCATGGAGTATTGGTTATGAACAGTTTATCGTAGAATCAATAACTTTCGAAAAGGTTACAAATCCAGTAAGGACAGATATTCATGCAAGCGATGAAGCTCCTGTAATTGATACAGCTTCAACAGGCAAGTTTGATGATAAAATCAGCGCCTGGGATTTTGTTCAGAAACTTGGAGCCGGATATAATTATCATGCGTTTATGGCCATGACTCCTGAAGCGGATTATGGAATGGAAGTATTTTATACTTGGGGATTTTCAAGGCCAACAAAAGATGCAGTTCTTCTGTTCAAGAATGCCGGCTTTAAAACCCTTAGACTCCAGACCTCCCCGCAGGTTCATATGCTCGATGAAAACTACACAATCGATCCACGATTTATAAAGGCACTTAAGCAGTTTGTTGATTGGGCTATTGAAGAAGATATGTATGTTATTATCTGTGGTCCTCATGATGAGGATATGAACAAGGAATTATACAAGAAGAGATATGAAAACGATATACATTATGCAGGATACAATGTTAGCGAAGAATACAAAGACAAGTCAGAAAAATTTCTGACTGCAATGTGGAAACAGTATGCTCAGGCCTTCAATAATTCTTATGACGAGCATTTGATGTTTGAATTACTTAATGAACCGATGGATTGTTTTCATGAGCATAATTTTGGTGGGGAAAAAATAAATTGTGCAGTTTGTAAGAAAAACTATGCGCTTATGAATGAATATAACCAGCTGATGGTCGATGCAATCCGCTCAACTGGTGGCAATAATGTAAAAAGATTTATTATACTTGGAGGTCTCAGTGAGGACTGGAAAAACATTACTAGCAATCTTTTCAAGATGCCAAAAGATAAAGTTAAAGACAGATTAATTCCAACCTTCCATATTTATCCCTTACACTTTACGGATGATCCGGCAAAGGGTGGTGGAATTAAACTTTATAAAGACAGTGTCAGGAAATCTATTGTAGAAATATTTGCTGCTCTGGACAAAGCGTTTTTTAAGAAACATATTCCGGTGATTCTGACAGAAACAAACGGCGGTCCTTTAACAAATCCGGTCTTAGAAAGAATAAACTGCATGAAAGATATAATGGCAGAGTCAACAAAAAAAGGGCGTTCCTGTGCTGTATGTGTTTATTGGGGAGAAGATTACAAAAATCACCGAGCTGATTTTGACCCATGGAATCTAAAGTGGAATGCCCAGCCGGAGTATCTAAATACGATAATTTATGGAGCTCAGGGAAAAGAATATCCTCTCAGCGAAGAATTCTTAAAAAAGAATGAGGTAATTGTACCAAGTATCGTAGGAAAGAATCTTTTGTCAGAACCTTTTGAAATCAAAAATTGGGATAGGTCATATCAAATCAATTCGGAGCTTTTAGTCCGCTCGGTTCCTCCAAAGTATAAACTGGAATTTACAATTGAAACAAAAGATTCAAATGCGCTTCTTCAGCCGGGTTTTGTTGATGGGGATGGCAAATGGCATGACCTTGTAAAAGAAAAGAATGTTTTCGTGAAAGGCGCTGCCATACAGGATGGCTGGTGCATTAAAGTAACAAACGAAGTTTTTACCGTTAGCATTGATGAAGAACTTGCCGTAAAACTTGAAGGCTCTCAAGGTATTTTCTTGAATGGTGAAAACATCATAATAAAAGCGGTGAAGGTTGTGGAATAAACGTGCGTTTAAGGGTACTAAAATCAATAAATATTAAGAAATAGTACCCTGAAACGCCATTTATGTGTTATAATTCTTTATAAGGAGTTATAGCACTTATGTTCAGTAAGGTTTATTCACGTGAAAAATATCTCGCGAGGCTCAGGCCTTTTTATGATTCAGATATTGTAAAAGTCATAACAGGCATCAGACGCTGCGGAAAATCATTTATATTAAAAGCGGTAATTAACGAACTTTACAAAAAGGGTGTAGAAGAATCCAAAATCATATATCTTCCTTTAGACAAACGTGGATTTAAAAATATAAAAACTGCTGAACAACTTGAAGACAAAATTGAATCATTAATTACAGAAGAAGGATTTCATTATCTTTTTATTGATGAGGTTCAGAATGTAAAGCACTTTGAAAGCGTAGTTCAGGCGTATGCTGAAGAAGGTTTTTCAGTTTTTCTTACTGGTTCAAACTCCTATCTTTTAAGTGATGAGATTACAACAAAGCTTACTGGGCGATATCTTTCTTTTGAAACTTTTCCTTTGGATTTTTATGAATTCCTTGAAATGAAAAAATTCTTCAAGCTTATAATTGATTCAGACCTTGAAAAGGAATTTAATGAATATATTTTAAATGGCGGATTTCCAAAAACACTGGAGTTCCCAGATATAAATGCCCGGCAGACATATACTCGTGGAATAATTGGTGAGATATTTGAAAAAGACGTAAAAACCAGAAAACGAATTTCAAACATCGCCGTCTATGAGCGAGTTCAAAGTTTTTTGATAAATAATTATTCAGCTCCCTTTTCAATTTCAAATCTAATCAACTGTCTGAAGTCTGAAGGTTTTTCAACAAAACCAAATACTGTACGTGGATATATTGAAGATTTACAAAAAGCAAAAATTGTTTATGAATGTAACCGTTTTGATTTGAAAAGCAAAAAATCAATCAAACGGGAACAAAAATATTATCTTGCTGACATGGCAATATATTTTTCAACAAATACTGATAACCGCATGAGCTATGGACCAACTCTTGAAAATCTTGTTTATCTGTATTTAAAAAGTCATGAATATGAAGTTAGCGTAGGAATAATTGGAAGCTTTGAATGTGATTTCATTGTCCGGGATAAGAATCAGTCTTATGCTTATGTTCAGGTGGCCTACACTTTACATGGTGAAGATGATAAGGCAACAGAAAAAATTAAAGAACGTGAGTATCGGCCTTTTAGAAGCATAAAGGATGGTTACCCGCGCTATATCATTTCCTTAGACAAGTATCCAGATCAACAGGAAGGTGTTCATCATATAAATGCAATTGATTTATTTTTGGGAAAAGTAAAGATTTAGTATTTCCAAAATTTGTGAGTTTAACTCTGTATTTTTTTTTATACTCGGGTTTATAATTAAACTAATAGAGAATCGTCTGTAAAAAAAATATCAGCCGGCGGATTCACTCAGGGGGAATTATGAAAACTACTACACAAACAACTAAAAGGGGCGGGTATAAGTCTTTCCACCATTTAAGAAAACTTTTTATCCTGCTGACATTAATCTGCCTGGCATGCTCAGCCTTTGCGCAGAACGTAAAGCCCTATAAGGTTGATTTGAACAGTCTTCCTTCCGTAAATAACGATAAAACTGCAAGCTACGATAAAACAACAGGAATGTTCACGAATAAGGCAAATTATAATTTGCCGCACAACGGAGAGAGAGGGTTTTATCTCAAAAATGATAATAAAAATATTAGTGGCTATAACATTGTACGAATAAAATATAAGCCTCTTGATGGATATGGTTTTAATTTTACAATTGATTATGATGATGATAAATTAGACTGGTGGATTGAAAAAACATATTATTGTCCTTCCTATCTTACCGAAATGGTAATTCCTTTCAGAACAGAACAAAAAGCAGTTCGAGGTTTTTATATTCAATCTATGCAGGATGCTCCAAGCGAAAGATTTATCATAGAGTCGATCACCCTTGAAAAAGTTGATAATCCAGTTCTTACAGATATTCATGGGAACGGTCTTCCGCCTGTAATTGATGCTCTTTCATCCGGAAGTTTCAATGATAAAATATCTGCCTGGGATTTTACGCTTAATCTGGGAGCCGGAATTAATTACTGGCCTTTTAATGCTTATGAGGGTGGAAAAGATTATGGAACAGACACCTTCCTGTGTCGTTGGACAAGAACAAGAAAAGAGGATATTCAGGCATTAAGAGAAAAAGGCTTTAAAACTATGAGGATACAAGTAAATCCTTGCAATAATTTTTGTGATGATAAATATACTATAGATCCCCGTTTTATTACTGAATTAAAAAAACTTGTTGATATTGCCATAGAAGGAGATATGTATGTTATTATCGACGGCTTTTTCTGGCCTCTTCAATTAGATCCAAAATGGAGACAAGACATAGTAAAATACGAAGGAGTTGTTGTAAATGAAGAGTATAAAGAACCGGCAAAAAAAATACTTAAAGCTTTCTGGACTCAAATTTCTGCAGCTTTTAACAATTCCTATGATGAGCATTTAATATTTGAACTTACAAATGAAATGGGGGATGATCTTCATCCGGAACATAATAACAGACCTAGACTTGACTGTCCTGTTTGTAAAAAAGATTTTGCAATTATGAATGAATATAATCAGCTGATGGTAGACACAATTAGAGCCAGCGGAGGAAACAATGCAAAACGATTTATAATGGTTGGAGGTATAGGCAACGGTCTTGCAAATATGTGTAACAAACTTTTTAAACTTCCAAAAGACAAAACAAAAGATAAGCTTATTCCGACCTATCATACATATCCAATTGGTGTAAATGATGCAAACGCAGCAAAATTATACTCGAATGGAATTAAAAAGAATCTGGAAGATGATTTTGCCTTGCTTGATAAATATTATTTTTCAAAGCACATTCCGGTTTATGTTTCAGAAACAGGAGGACAGCGTGCTACTCCAATATTGGAGAGAATAAACTTTATAAAAGATTTTCTTGCTCTTTGTAATAAAAAAGGTCGTGCCTGTACCACAGCAATCTTTATTGAACCTGGATTAGGGCAAGGGGCCGAAGAAAAGGATATGGTTTATTATGATATAATTAATCATAACTGGGCAGATGAAGAATTTATAAACACCTATATTTACCAGGCTCAGGGAAAAGAATATCCTCTCAGCGAAGAGTTCTTAAAAAAGAATACGGTAATTGTTCCAAGTATCGTCGGAAAGAATTTGCTGGCAGAACCTGTCGAAATAAAAAATTGGGATAGGTCATATCGCATCGATCCGGAGCTTTTAGTTCGCTCGGTTCCTCCAAAGTATAAGTTTGAATTTACGGTCGAATCAACAGGTTCAAATGCAATTCTTCAGGTTGGCTTTAGTGACAATAATGGAAACTGGCATGACCTTGTAAAAGAAAAGAATGTTTCCGTGAAGGGCGCTGCCATCCAGGATGGCTCGTGCATTAAAGTAACAAACGAAGTTTTTACCATCAGAATTGATGAAGAACTCGACGTAAAACTGGAAGGCTCTCAAGGTATTATCTTGAATGGTGAAAACATAATTATAAAATCTGTGAAGGTTGTGGAGTAGCCTAAAATCGAAGAACCGGCTCAAGCTGCGAGACTATGCGAGCAGCCTGAAAACTATTTTGCAAGGGAGCTTGATTTCAGTGTAACTTCACCGGAGCTCAGCGTTCTCTGGCTTCCATCCTTCAGTGTGACGATTAGGCCGGCATTCTCGTCGATGTCGGTGGCGGTGGCTTTGTAACTTGATTTCTGGTCGCCGATGAGCGGGTAGACTGTAAGCTCCTGGCCAAGCAGGAAGGAAGCTTCCTTGTATTCTTTTATGATTGCTTTGTGGGCAGCAGGGCTTGAAGAATCTTCTTCGAAAATCTTTAGAACTTGGCCGGCGATTTCTGCGGCAAGCTGGACTCGCGAAATTGAGGGAGACGAAGCATCTGGAGAAGTCTGGGAAAGTGCATCTTCCAGAGTTCCAACTACATCAGCCAGCTCGCCTTCAAAAGCAGTCTTATTCTTTTTAATATTTATTCCCATTCCGACAACAGCAGCTTCAATCATACCGCTTTCAAAATTTGCTACGCCTTCAGCAAGGACTCCGCAAACTTTTTTGCCTCCGACAAAAATATCATTAATCCATTTGATTTGAGGTTCAATGTTTGCGGCCTCGGGAAACTGGCTCAGAACATTCTTAATTGCCCTGCAGATTGCAACTGCTGCGCTTGCAGTGAGTCTTGCGGGATTTGTAATTCCACCCTTAGGAGCGTAAATCACAGAAATGTAAATGCCGGTCTTTTCCGGGGAAACAAAAGTGCGGCCAAGACGGCCACGGCCGGCGGTCTGTTTTTCTGCAACAATTACAGCCTTGTGGTATTTTTTACCGGCTTCAGTTAGCTGACCGGAAGCGTCGCGAAGGTTTCCGCATTCGGCAAGAAGTCGTTTTGCATATGTATTTGTAGAATCAATTTCTTTAAAGCATTCAATGTGACAATCAGAAAGCTCTGGGAAGCGGGTAGAAAAAGTTTCAGAAAAAAGTTCCGGGGTAAAAATATCATCGTCGGCCAGAAGATAGCCGCCGTTAGTTGTGCCTTCAATTGTGCTGCCAGCCTCGCGCAAAGCCTTTACGGCCTTCCAGATTGCAGCCCGGCTCACACCACATTCCGCCGCCAGCACCTCGCCAGACACCGCCTGGCCTTTTGCCTCAACGAGCATTTTCAAAACTTTTTCCTTCGTAGTCATGTTTATATTGATACTACAAAATTGCTTTTTCTTCAATTTGATATTATCTTTAAAAATATGAACAAATCAGATTTGAAGAGAAATTACTGGATGCTCGACGGCCGTTTTGCCCGCAAAGGTTACGACTGGTGGTGGCACAATTTTACTGCTGTTAATGAGAAAACTGGAGAAGAGAGAGCTTTCTTTATTGAGTATTTTACCTGTAACCCGGCACTGGGTGGAGACCTGCCTGTGTGTGGGCAGCTTCCTGCAAACCGCGAAGCAGGCCGTCGTCCAAGTTACCTTATGGTAAAGTGCGGCTGGTGGGGTGAAAATGCAACTCAGCTTCACAGATTTATTGCGCTTAGAAATGTGAACATTGGTCATGACGCCAATGGATATTTTGTAAAGGCGGGCGATTGTTCGGCTTGTGAGACGCATCTTACCGGTAACGTAGAAGTTTCTCAGAACGACGCAGCCGCCCACCCTGAATGGATGTGTAATGACGGTGCAATGAGCTGGGATATTCAGGTAGATAAAAAGGTAGCCTTTAACGTTGGCTACGGTGCGGGTTCTCTTTTCCGCAAACTCAAGGCATTTGAAATGTACTGGCATGCAGAAGGAATGAAGTCTCTTTATTCTGGAACAATTACAGCAAATGGTGAGAAGTATATTATTACTAACGAACGTTCGTTCGGCTATTCTGATAAAAACTGGGGCGCTGATTTTACTTCACCTTGGGTGTGGCTTTCTTCCTGTGATCTTAAAAGTAAACTCACCGGCCGCCAGCTCCAGGATTCCGTTTTTGACATTGGCGGCGGTCGCCCAAAAGCCTTCGGCATAGCCCTTAACCGCAAGCTTCTGAGTGACTTCTGGTACGAAGGAAAATCCTACGAATTCAACTTCTCAAAGTTCTGGACCTGTTGCCGTACAAAATTTGACTGCAAAGAAACTGAAGATAAAATCATCTGGTATGTGCGTCAGGAAACTACAAAAGCCATCATGGAAACTCAGGTGGAATGCGACAAATCAAAAATGCTTCTTGTAAACTACGAGTCTCCAGACGGAGCGAAACGTCACAACAGACTCTGGAACGGCGGAACCGGCTCAGGTACAGTAAAGCTCTGGAAAAAACACTGCTTCCGTAAGCCAGAACTTCTCGATGAAATCGAAGCCGGCCACATTGGATGTGAGTGGGGCGAGTACTGTTAATTCAAAAGAATATGATTAAAATTATCTTCGATTAATTTTTCAATTGCCGGGCGGCTCATTTCGAGTATCCCGGCAATTTCATTATAAACCCGCTCAATCAGTCCAACATCATTTCTTGTTCCACCAAGCCATGGTTCTGAATCAGGATTGTCGGTTTCGACAAGCAGGAATTCGGGTGGTGTCATTTTCAAAAGTTTTTGTAAATGTTCAGACCTTATTGTTTCTACACCAAAAGTCTGCATATATCCTCGGTTTATAAACTCGCGGTAAATATTTTCCGGTCCATCGTACCAGTGAATTACTGGCCGCGCATTAGGGTAATCTTTAAGAATATCACACACCTTCTGTTCAGCATCTTTTGTATGAATTACGCACACCTTTCCGGTTTTATCACAATATTCCAAAATCCATCTGAAAACATTTTCCTGATTTTCAGCAGAACATTTCGACCAGCAAAAATCCATGCCAATCTCTCCAATCAACGGGGAGCGCTCAAGGTATTCAGTAAAGCGGCTAGCAACATCAGGGTCATCAAGAAGCGGTGCATTTTCGTCAGCGGCATTTGGGTGAATTCCAAAAGTTGGAATTATGCGGGAACCGGTGTTTTCACGTGCATATTCTTCAATCTCACAATTTTTCAAAAAGCTTTTTTCATCTATCGATGCAGCGACTATAGTTCCGGAGAATTCGGCAAGTTGGCTTTGTAACTCATCGTCTTTGTAGAAATCTAAATGTGTGTGAAAATCAATCAGCATATCAAAACCTTTTTGAAATATTATGTGTTTTTTTGGATATCCTTTCAATCCTAATAATTTTCTTACAATTATAAAAATCTTTTATCTTGTTAACTATCTATGGTATAATTATAACACTTTGTTACGTATGGAGTTTATTGATGGCTAAGAAAGAAAAGAAATCAGTTACAAAACCAATGTGGAGAAGCATTACCATTGGTTGTGTTTTATTTATTTTTCTGCTTTGTATTTGCATGGGGGTAACAAGCTGGCTTAATTATAGACAATCACTTTATCAGAGATACGAAGCATATATCACAGATATTTTGAAATATGTAGACCGCCATATTGATGATGATGATCTGGCTGAGTGTGTAAAAACTCTTGAGCGTTCTGAAAAATTTGATGAACTCGAAAAGTTTATGGACGGAATTAAAGAGGATTTTGATATTCACTATTTGTATATACTGACTCCGGTTCATAAAAATGGTGCCGGCCGAATTATGAGCATCATTTCTGCAGAAAGTTATTATGACCGTTACATCGATACAGAGGGTAATCTTTATCTGGGCTGGATTAGTGAAGATGAATATGATGAAGCTACTGTAGATAAACTTTTTACCTACATGTACAAAAAAGATATTGTCTTCTATGAAGAGTCTACAGACTGGGGAAGAGATTATACCGGTTCGCTTACACTTTTCGATTCAAAAGATAATCCGTATGCCTTGCTTTGTGTTGATGTTGATATTACACAGATTGTACATCTTATTCGCAAACGAACTTTTGAATTATTCGGTCTGATTGTTTCACTTGGATTGATTTTTACTTTCCTGTTCCTTTTATGGATGCATCGTTCAGTAACAAAGCCTATAAGTCGTTTGGAAGAGTGCGTTACAAAGTTTGCTGCTAAGAGTCATGGAAAACGAAATATTCAGGAGCTTCAGTTTGAGCCTCCGATTATGAGTACCAATAATGAAGTTTCAAGACTGGCAGACGCAGTAAATCAGATGACCATTGATATGCGTGATTATGTTGAAGGTTTGATTCTTGCGGAGCGCAATGCAGAGATGATGAAACAGCACGCAACTGAGATGTCTGAGCTTGCTAATCAGGACTCTCTTACTGGAATCAGAAATAAAAATGCTTACGACAGAACTGTGCGCAAAATGCAGTACGAGCTTGAAATGGGACATCTTATCCATTTTGGAATTGCAATGATTGACTTAAACAATCTTAAAAAGATTAATGATAATTTTGGTCATGAAGAAGGAAATTACGCAATTAAAAAGCTTTGTGAAATTGTTTGTAATACCTTTGTGCATTCCCCGGTATTCAGAATCGGTGGTGATGAATTTGTTGTAATTCTCAAAGGTTCAGATTATGCAATTGTTTATTCTCTGATTGCCAATTTTAAGCATGAACTCTTTATGCTCGAGAAAAACGAAAATCTTAAGCAGTGGGAAAAGGTTTCTGCGGCAATCGGTTATGCTGAGTATGAAAGCATGAAAGATTCGTCTATTACAGATGTTTTCAAGCGTGCCGACCAGAAGATGTATGAAGATAAAAAAGAAATGAAAGCAAAGATGGGGGAAGAGGTTAGATAGTTCTTTCTTCACCAAAAAAAATCCGGTCCCTGAGCAGAGTCGAAGGACCGGGATTTGAGATTCCGAAACAAGTTCGGAATGACGGAACTTTGTCATCCTGAACTTGTTTCAGGATCTACTCAAAGCGTTTATCTTCAATTCTCTTTGTTTTCTTTTCACTTCGAGGCAATTCGCCAATTCCTACAATCTTAACTTCTGGAGTCATGTTGTACTTCTGCTTGAAGTTGTAAGTCATTGTGAGAGCTGCTTCTGTGCGGTCTGTACCACCTTCAACCTCAACAAAGATTGTCATCTTATCTTTTCCATCAACATGTTCGATAACTGCGCGGTATTCGCTTGAAGTTCCAGGAACGCTTCTGATTACATCTTCGATTGTACTTGGGAAAATGATGTTTCCCTTAACTTTTACCATGTCGTCGCTGCGTCCCATGATTGGTGTGATTCTTGGGTACTTGCTGCCACACTTACATTCACCTGGGATAAATGCTGCAAGGTCGTGTGTGCGGAAGCGGAACAGTGGAGCGCCTTCTTTTACAAAAGTTGTAAGAGTGATTTCTCCGAGTTCTCCCTCAGGTACAGGCTTACCAGTAATAGGATCGAGAATCTCAACGTAAACATAATCATCAAATACATGGATTCCTTCTTCGCCAGGACAGTTGATACCGATACCAGGTCCGTAACATTCTGTAAGACCGTAGATATCAAAAAGTTCAATGCCAA
>JAEEGJ010025166.1_pt1 | contig 12235 bp, 6 predicted proteins | sample 8958761 | NCBI WGS metagenome assembly JAEEGJ01 (sample SAMN16246546, study PRJNA631951) | gut metagenome | biome: gut microbiome; feature: rumen; material: RS-attached | host: Bos | place: Iran: Karaj | collected 2018-10 | reverse complement strand
TACCCGCATCAAGGCCGTCCTCATCGACGAGGACAATAAGCCCATCGCACAGGGCTCACACGAGTGGGAGAATCAATTGGTAGATGGTCTCTGGACCTACTCTACCGAGGCTATCTGGTACGGCCTGCAGGATTGCTATGCCGAGCTCCGCAAGGATGTTCAGGCTCAGTACGACTGCGAGATCGAGGCACTCGCTGCCATCGGCTTCTCTGCCATGATGCACGGCTACATGGCTTTCAACAAGGATGAGGAGATCCTCGTGCCCTTCCGCACATGGCGTAACACCAACACAGGCAAGGCTGCTGCCGAGCTCTCAAAGCTCTTCAACTACAACATCCCCCTGCGCTGGAGCATCAGTCACCTCTATGAGGCTATCCTCGACAACGAGGAGCACGTCAGCGACATCAAGTATCTCACGACACTTGCAGGCTACGTTCACTGGCAGGTAACTGGTCAGTTCGTACTCGGTGTGGGCGACGCTTCTGGCATGATTCCCGTTGACCCTGCCACGAAGACCTACGATGCAACAATGGTCAAAAAGTTTGACGAGCTCATCGCACCGAAGGGTTTCTCTTGGAAGTTGCTCGACATCCTGCCCAAGTCGCTTAATGCTGGTGAGAATGCTGGCTTCCTCACACCAGAGGGTGCTAAGAAGCTCGACGTCAGCGGCCATCTGAAGGCTGGCATCCCCGTTTGTCCTCCTGAAGGCGACGCAGGTACTGGTATGGTGGCAACCAACGCTGTCAAGCAGCGTACAGGTAACGTCAGCGCCGGCACATCTTCATTCTCGATGATTGTGCTCGAGAAGCCGCTGTCGAAGCCTTACGAGATGATCGACATGGTGACCACACCTGATGGTTCGCTCGTGGCTATGGTACACTGCAACAACTGCACCAGCGACATCAACGCATGGGTAGGTTTGTTCAAGGAGTATCAGCAGCTGTTGGGTATCGAGGTTGATATGAACGAGCTCTACGGCAAACTGTTTAACAAGGCCCTTGAGGGCGAGACCGACTGCGGTGGACTGATGGCTTACAACTACGTATCAGGCGAGCCTGTAACAGGTCTGGCCGAGGGTCGTCCTATGTTCGTTCGCTCTGCTGGCGACAAGTTCAACCTGGCTAACTTTATGCGTGCCCACCTGTATGGTGCTATCGGCGTACTGAAGATTGGTAACGATATCCTGCTGAAGGAAGAGAAGATTAAGGTAGATCGTATCACCGGTCATGGTGGTTACTTCAAGACTCCCGTTGTTGGTCAGCGCATGCTGGCTGCAGCCCTCAACTCACCTATCTCGGTGATGGAGACCGCTGGCGAAGGTGGTGCATGGGGTATCGCCCTGCTGGCTGCTTACCTGATTAAGAAGAACGGTAAGAACCTGGCCGACTACCTCGAGGATGTAGTATTTGCCGGTAACACCGGTACCTCTGTAGCTCCTACCGCTGAGGATGTAGCTGGTTTCGAGAAGTATATCGAGAACTACAAGCGCTGTCTGCCTATCGAACAGGCCGCTGTAGATAACAAATAATTTTTATCAACCACATGAAAAAGTTTATTTTTACCGCGACTATCGCACTGGCTTTTGCCACATCGGCATCAGCCGCTGAAATTGTGAAAGCTACGGTTCATGCCGATCAGGCTGGAGCCAAGATCAACAAGGAGATCTACGGTCAGTTCTCCGAGCACCTGGGTAGCTGTATCTACGGTGGCCTCTGGGTTGGCGAGAACTCTCAGATTCCTAACATCAACGGTTATCGTAAGGATGTGTTCGAGGCTCTGAAGGCTCTGCAGATTCCTGTACTGCGCTGGCCAGGCGGTTGCTTTGCCGACGACTATCACTGGATGGACGGTATCGGTCCAAAGTCAGAGCGCCCCTCTTTGCGTAACAACAACTGGGGTGGCACCATCGAGGACAACTCGTTTGGTACCCACGAGTTCCTGAACCTGTGCGAGATGCTGGGTTGCGAGCCTTACATCTCGGGTAACGTAGGTTCTGGTACCGTTAAGGAGATGGCACAGTGGGTTGAGTATATGACCAGCGATGGCGATACTCCAATGGCTCGTCTGCGCCGTGCTAACGGACGTGATAAGGCCTGGAAGGTAAAGTACTTCGGAATTGGTAACGAGGCCTGGGGCTGCGGTGGTAACATGAGTCCTGAGTACTACAGCGACGAGTTCCGTAAGTTCAACACCTACCTGCGCGATCAGGGTGGCAACCGTTTGTATCGTATTGCATCGGGTGCCAGCGACTATGATTACAACTGGACCAAGGTTTGTATGGATAAGATTGGTGCCCGCATGCAGGGTATCTCTCTGCACTACTACACCTGCACCGGTTGGAATGGTCCTAAGGGTTCGGCCATCAACTTCGATAACGATCAGTACTACTGGGCACTGGGTAAGTGCTTGGAGATCGAGGAGGTAATCAAGAAGCACAAGGCCATCATGGACGAGAAGGATCCTCAGAACAACATCGGCCTGCTGGTTGATGAGTGGGGAACCTGGTGGGACGAGGAGCCCGGCACTATCCCTGGCCACCTGTACCAGCAGAACGCCCTGCGCGATGCCTTCGTAGCAGCTCTGAGTCTGAATGTGTTCCATAAGTACACCGACCGTGTAAAGATGGCTAACATCGCTCAGGTGGTTAACGTGCTGCAGTCGATGATTCTGACTGATCAGGAGGGCACAGGCCACATGGTTCTCACCCCAACCTATCACGTATTCCAGATGTACACCCCATTCCAGGAGGCTACTTATCTGCCTGTTGATCTGCAGAGCGAGACTGTGCAGTGCAGCACCGAGTACTGGAAGGAAAAGCAGAAGACCAGCGACAACACCACACGTCCTTGCCCACTGCTCTCTGCATCGGCAGCTAAGACCAAGGATGGCAGCATCGTTCTGGCCATCACTAACGTAAGTCTGGATAAGGATCAGACCGTAGATTTCAACTTCGCTGGTTTCAACGCCAAGCAGGTTAGCGGCCGCATCCTCACCTCAAAGAATGTAGCCGACTACAACGACTTTAATCATCCTAACGTGGTAGCTCCAAAGGAGTACAAGGACGCTAAGATTAAGAAGGGCGTGCTTACCATGAAGGTGCCAGCTAAGTCGATTGTTGTGGTAACGCTGAAATAAAAAATTGCCTCGCACTTAAAATGTGCAAGGCAATGTAAGCAACTGATAGTAAAGGGTACGGGCCAAGCGCTCGTGCCCTTTATCATTGGGGTGCAGGCGGTCGTTCTCGGCACTCTTAAAGTACTGCGCGTGCTCGTCCATCAGCGGGTACAGTCCACTCATAGCGCCCCAGTCAATCACAGGCAGCGCCCAAATCTCACCAGCCTGTTTTACCGACTGCACGTAGGCATCCACATACTCACCACACTGGTTGGTATAATCCTCGGTAGGCTGCCAGTTCTTGTCGTTGGCATAAAAGCCAGCACGGTGGATAGGTGTCAGCAGTATGATCTGCTTGGTGGGATACATGCGCTTTACCTTATTTAATGCGATGTTGATACGTCCGCGATACGTACTGTCGGTCATCACCGGATAGCGATGCAAACGGTCCACGGGGTGCTTCTGTTCGTGTATGCCAGCCACCACCTTCTCGGGTTTCTGTGTAAACCACTCGCCTATGGGCACACCCGCATTATAATCGTTGGTACCAATAAAAATCATAATGGCATCAATGCTGTCGCCATGCTCCTCGTAGCATTTATCCGCCTGTCGTGGAATATCGTTCCACTGGCGCCCGCTCACCCCATACACATAAGGCTTGATATCCAACCAATCGGCCAGATAGCCCCAGTACTTTATTTTCGAACCACTGTTACGCGGGTCGGTAATCGAGTCGCCAAAGTAAGCCACACGCTTACCCTGCCAAGGATGTGTAAAAACGGTTTGCGACAAAGCCTGGATGGCAAAAGCAGCACACAGCAGCACCACCATCAATCGTAGTTGTAGATTAATTTTGTTGTACATCGTTATTAATTTGTTTTTATTATTCGCCGCAAAGGTAATACATTTTGCCAACTTTTTTGTACCTTTGCCCCAAAATCTTTAATTAAAACCCATTTATGAAACTAAAAAGACTATTTGTAGGAGCCCTGCTGCTCCTCTCTGGGCTGCACGTTACGGCTCAGGACACCAAAATGAATGATTTTATCAGCCAGCTGATGGCCAGGATGACCGTCGAGGAGAAGTTAGGACAGATGAACCTGCTGCCAGGCACATCGGCAACCACAGGCGAACTGAAGAACAGTCCGCTGATGCAACTGATAGCCCAGGGCAAGCTGGGCACCATCCTGAATCAGAAAGGTGTGGATGGCATCCGTCAGCTACAGGATGCCGCCGTCAAGAAGAGCCGTCTGGGTATTCCCCTGCTGGTGGGTATGGACGTGATTCATGGCTACGAAACCATTTTTCCTATTCCCCTGGGCATGTCGTGCAGTTGGGACCTGGCTGCCATCGAGCAGGCTGCACGCATCGCAGCCAAGGAAGCCACAGCCGATGGCATCTGCTGGACCTACAGCCCCATGGTGGATATCGCCCTCGATGCCCGCTGGGGCCGTATTGCCGAGGGTAATGGCGAGGACCCGTTCTTAGGCTCACGCATTGCCGAGGCATTGGTACGCGGCTATCAGGGCAACTATGGTCCTGAGAACATGATGGCCTGCGTAAAGCACTACGCCCTGTACGGCGGTGCCGAAGCCGGTCGCGACTACAACACCGTAGATATGAGTCACATACGCATGTACAACCAGTTCTTTCCACCCTACCAGGCAGCCGCCAAGGCAGGGGCTGGCTCGTTCATGACATCGTTTAATATCGTAGATTACACCCCTGCCACAGCCAACCGCTGGCTTATCGACGATGTGCTGCGCAAGCAGTGGCAGTGGGATGGCTTTGTAGTTACCGACTACGGCGCCATCGCCGAGATGATGAAACACGGTCTGGGCAATCTCCCACAGGTATCGGCACTGGCCCTGAAGGCAGGCACCGATATGGATATGTGTGCCGAGGGATTCATCGGTACCTTAGAGCAGTCGCTCAAGGAGGGTAAGGTCACTATGGCCGAGATCGACCAGGCCTGCCGTCGTGTGCTGGAGGCGAAATACAAGTTAGGACTGTTCCAGAATCCCTACCGTTTCCTTGATAAGAAACGCCGCGCCACCGACATCTATACCACCGAACACAAGCAGGCAGCCCGCAATCTGGCAGCCGAGAGTTTTGTGCTGCTTAAGAACCAGGACCAGCTGCTACCACTCAAGAAACAAGGCAAGATAGCCCTTATCGGTCCGATGGCCCACAACCGTGCCAACATGGCTGGCACCTGGGCACCTACAGCCGACAACAGCAAGTACATCACCCTGAAAGAGGCTATGGAGCAGGCGCTGGCAGGTAAGGCCACCGTGAGCTATGCCCAGGGCTGCAACTTTACCAGCGACTCTACGCTGCAGAAGGATGGTGGTTTTTATCGCGCCACCCCGTTCAAGGATAGCGAACTGTTGAAGCGCGAGGCGCTGGCCATAGCCAAGGATGCCGACGTGATTGTGTGCGCTATGGGCGAGAGTGCCGAGATGAGTGGCGAGAGCAGCAGCCGCGCCACACTCGAGATGTTTGATGTGCAGCGCGAACTGCTCCAGGCCCTGCTGCAACTGGACAAGCCCGTAGTGGTACTCAACTTTGCAGGCCGCCCCACCGTGCTCAGCTGGGAGCAGGCCCATGTGCCCGCCATCCTGCAGGTATGGTTTGGTGGCAGCGAGGCAGGCGATGCCATCTGCGACGTACTGTTTGGTGATAAGGTGCCCAGCGGCAAGCTCACCACCTCTATGCCTCAGGTCACAGGTCAGGAGCCACTCTACTACAACTATCTACCCACCGGTCGCCCTGTAGGCGAGGATCGCAAGGAGTTCCAGAAGTTCGGCAGCAACTACTTCGATGTACGTAACGACCCACTCTACCCCTTCGGCTACGGTCTGAGCTATACCACCTTTGCTTATAGCGATGTAACGCTTAACGGCCGCACAGCACAGGTAACGGTTACCAATACCGGCAACTACGATGCCGACGAGATTGTGCAGCTGTACATCCACGATGTGGTGGCCAGCATCACCCGCCCCGTAAAAGAGCTGAAGGGCTTTGAGCGCATTCACCTGAAGAAGGGCGAAAGCAAGGTAGTGAAGTTCGAGATTACCGACGACCTGCTGAAATTCTACAACAGCCAGTTGGAATATGTGCTGGAACCAGGCGACTTTGAGATTATGATTGGTCCCGACAGCAGTCTGAAACATCTGAAGAAAGCCGTACTTACCATACAATAAAAAGAGAAGCGCGACACCTTTTTGCAGGTGCCGCGCTTATTCTTTAAGTGTACCATATAGATGGCATTTGTTTCGGTGTACTGGTCTCGACTAACTTATCGTCGATCTGCAATTTCTCGTCTTTTGTTTCGTTCTTAGTTGTCATAAGCATTCCTTTTTGGTGATTTTTAGTTGGTACAAATATAGGCAATTTTCCCGTTCATTGCTCTTCCAACCGCATTAATTTAGTACTTATTAACTATAAGAACGCTGTTTGTAGTATTTACATTCAGATTTTATTCAGCAAGCCTCCTTACGAATCCAACCAGCGCTTCACGCTGAAAAGAGGACCGACAAACGTTACGAATGCCGGTCCTCCTTGGTTCTGAGAGATTTACAACTTTCCTGATTGTGCGTCTTGTCTACACATCTCCCAGCCTCGTAGCATGGCAATTTTCCAAACGTTCTTGATTTTTCCATAATACCAGCAACTTTTGCGATACTATCGTTAGAAATCGAAGACTTAAAATGAAATACAAACATTTTATCCAATAATTTTTGGAAAAAGATGCCAATGAAAAAGGGAGCAACACCGCTGATGGATGTTGCTCCCAATAGTTTAAGATGCCACGTAATCACTTTATGAAACCTCGATAGCTTTCGTCACTTTCTCCTTAGGTTCGGTCTTTGGCATCGTAATCGTTAGGATGCCGTCCTCAACCTTAGCAGAAATCTTCTCCTTTACCACATCATCTGGCAGCGTGTAGTTCTGCTCGTAGTTCGAGTAGCTGAACTCGCGGCGCAGATAGTGATGATGCTTGTCCTCATGTTTGTGTTCAGCCTTGTTTTCAATGGCGATGGTGAGGTTGCCCTCGTCGTTGATGGCTACACGGCAATATTCTTTCTTAATGCCTGGAGCTGCAAGTTCCATGGTGTAGGCCTTCTCACTCTCCTTGACATTGACTGCGGGTGCTGTACTGTTGGCACGAGGCATAAAATCAGTGTTCAGGAAATCGTCAAATACTGTTGGGAACCAACTGTTTTTAAACATTACTGGTAACATAATCAATACCTCCTAATTATACTTTTAGTTCAACAATGTTATGAGCACCTTTGCTTTTTAGCTCCAGCGCTCACATACCAAAGTGCAATATACGTGCCCAGTGCCAATTTGTCGTATATATGTGGACAGGATGGCATTGTTTTTAAACCATGATAAACATTGCTGCCAATTCTTTAAACTCGTTTAAACATTGATTTATGAATGGGCAAAAAAAAGCGTGTTTTGATTTTCTGGGAGATGTAGCGGAAAAACATTTTGTAGCCGGGGCATAGGTAGTTGCGGCGTTCGGGACCGTTAAGGGTGATGCGCTCTACCAGGCGATCCTTGGGGCAGCCACCGAAACAGAGATGGGCTACATCGCAATGCAGACAGGCGGAGGGCAGGCTGTCGAGCTTATACTCGCCAAACTTGCGGTTGGTTTGCATCATATCGTGGAGCGAACCCTGCAGGATATTGCCAATGCGATACTCGGGAAACACATAGCGGTCGCAACGGTACAGGTCGCCATTCTTCTCAATCACACCACAATGGCCGCAAACGGATTCGTGAACACACAAACCGGCTGGGCGGTGGGTAAGGTTGCCAATGGCAGCCTCGATAACCTGCACATACTTGCGACCTACATCACGGCGGCTCCACTCATCGAAAACGGTACAGAGGAACTTGCCGTAGGCTTCGGGCTGCACAGAGAAGGGAGCCAGGTTGCGAGGCTGATGGCTATAGATGCCTGGGGGCAAAGCCACATTCTTATGGCTATCATTAAGCGGCATGCTCTCGACAACTGGCAAAAACTGCATGTAGTTGCTAAAGCTTCGTAAAAACTGATACACCTCGGCAGCATGTGTGGCGTTGGCGGCATTTACGGTGGTAAGGGTATTGAAGTCGACACCGTGTTTCAGCAGCAGGTCGAGACCGTGCATGGTGCGACTGAAGGTGCCCTCGCCCCGTGCATCCTTGCGATAGATGTTGTGCAGATGTTCGGGACCATCGATGCTGATGCCGATACGGAACTGGTGATTGCGGAAGAACTGGCACCACTCGTCGGTGAGCAGTGTGCCGTTGGTTTGCAGCGTATTAAGTATTTGGCGGCCCTCGCCGTATTTCTGTTGCAGCGCCATGGCCCGCTCAAAAAAGGGAATACCGCACATAGTGGGCTCGCCACCATGCCAGGCAAACTCTATCTCGGCATAACGTCCGTGGATATCAATCACCTGACGGATGTAGTTCTCGAGCACCTCATCCGTCATAAGCGAAGGGCCAGCGGCATGGCCACCACCCTTCGCTAAATAATAACAGTACTGGCATCGCAGGTTGCAAGCCGCACCAATGGGCTTTACCTCGATGGCATAGTGCCGCAAGTCGTCTTGATTTGTTGTCATTTCCTGATGATTTGTTACTTCTGCGTGGCCGAGGTGGTGGTGACGGTGGTGGTGGACTTAGTTTCGTCGGCACCATTCTTTATCACAATGTCCGTGATGCGCCAACTGCTCTGCACCTGGTTGGTGGAGGGATCCAACTGGTCGTACTCCATGGTGTAGGTGCCCACGCCGAGGGGGAACTTCAGCGACTTGTCGGCGCCGATGCCGTTTTCGATGGAGAGGTCAGGGTTCTTCGGGTCGATGGTGCCGCCCTGCTTCCACAGGCGGATGTGGGCGATGGGGATGGGGTGCAGGTTGGTGATCTCGATGAGGCCGAAGGGTACGCGCGACGGATGGGGCAGCGCGGTGTAGGTGGCATCGGTGAAGGTCCACTTGTGGTGACGGGTGTAGAACATACTGAAGTTCGACTCTATCATGCAGTCGTACACGTATTTCACATCGTTCTTCAGCAGGAAGGCGATGTCGGAATTGTCCTTCAGCCCGGTGGCTTCCGACGGCTTGATGCGCCAGCACCACATCGACTTGGCACTGAAGTTGCTGCGAGCCAGTTTCGGCACGTCATTCTCCATGGCCTTGGTGCTGGACCAGTCGCGCGACGTGACATTCTCCACCGTGTATTTGTATTTCACCATGCCGTTGGACGGTTTTGTCTCAAGGGCGATGGAGACATCCTTTAGCGTCATCGACTCGGATTCGTCGCGTTCGGCACTGAACCCTACCGAGCCGAGCGTCTCGGCACTGGCGCAGAGCGAGCCGCTGACGCCCACCTTGCTGCCTACCGAGACCGTCTTGGACCCTTCGGTGGTGCCGGGCGTCGGCGTGATGAAGATTTCGATATCGCTGCTGGAGAGGTTTTTCTTCTTGTCGTCGGTGACCTGCGAGGTGACGTCGTATTCCGACATGAAGTAGCCCGCGCCCTTGGTCACCACGCCGGCGTGGTTGTGGTCGAAGGGCTGCCAGCCAGGAGTGTTGTAGGCCGTCGCCTCACTCCGTATGATATAGTATTCGCCGGGGTTCTTGTTGGCCTCGAAGACATAGAATGAGTAGATGAAGTTCGTCACCTCGACGCTGGTCTCGGCGTAGATGTACTCATCCGTGTAGAGGAAGCCCTTGAGGTCGCACACGCAGTGGTTCATCGTCACGGAGAAGTTGTGGGTGATTTTGTCGCAATCAGTAATGACTATTTTCGGGTCGAACGTCGTGACGAGCGTGGTTATGCCTCTGGTGCGGCTCTGAGCCTCGCGCTGCTGCTTCATCCAGCCGAAGATGTTGAAGAGGCGGCGCTTGTAGTAGGTCTGCAGGTCCTCGGTGTAGAGCGATGCGAGCAGCGGGTCTTCGTCGTCGCCGAAGTCGAAGGGGTTGGCGGCGTAGAGTACGTAGTGCTCGCGGGCCATGCTGGTGGCATAGAGCATCACCTCCTGCGAGGCGTCGAAGGGCACCAGATTGGGCAGACCGTACTTGCCTGCGAACTCCTTGAAGTGGTCGCCTACGGGCTGGGCCACCACCACGAGACCGCCACGCTGGTAGAGGTCGAGCAGTTTGCCCTCGTAGGTGCCGATGTCCTCATCGCGCACCACGGCCACCTCGGCCTCGTCAATCGAGGTGATGTTGGTGAGGAACGTCTGCATGGCAGCCATAACCTCGGGCTTGATGCTGGCGGATACAAACACGGGCACGCTGGTGGCCACGGATGCGTAGTCGGGCTCCGGCGCTGTGGTGACGCTGGGCGTTGCAGGTTCATCTACGGGATTGTCATCGTTCACGCTACAGGCCGTCAGCCCCAAGAGGGCCGACAGCAGCAGGATAGATATTCTCGTCTTCATAAACGTAAATCGTTTGTTATTGATTATTCGTCTATTACCTTATTATATATATATCAGTCGGTGGGCTTTGCATATGGTTTTACACCATTCTTCGAATAGGTCAGCGTCTCTCTGCCGTCGTCGGTGCCAATCTCGTTCTGGATGAGGGCATTCAGTTTCTGATTCATCATTTCTACTATCGACTGCTGATTGCCCTTTGGCCATGCCAGGTTCTCGGTCTCGTCGCTACCGTAAGTAAACAGCTCTACATCGTTGTTGGTATAGAGTGCATCGATATCGGCAGGATTATTGAAATTAACGGGTGCGAAATAGCGGGCAAACTTATAACTGTCGGTTACGATACCACGCACAAATCCGCGTTTGTTGATATCCAGACGATAAGCTGGCTTAAGGGTTTGATCGATGATAAACTCGCTGTCGATCATCGACAACATGTCGTAGCAGAAGAGTGCGCCTTCGCCATTACGTACATCGATGGATGGATTCTTGACGGCAGGTACCAACGAGTGACCATGCAGACCATTGGTAATCTCGGCAAACTTGGCGGTGTTGCCGCTGGTGGCGAAATCAACAAACGTTGGTGCCAGATCCAAGTGTGAAGTGACGTGCTTGCAGTGGCGACCACCTCGCAACTCGGGATGATAAACTATCAGAGGTACATGGATGTTGTTCTCGTAAATAAAGCCACCCTTACCCTTCAAGCCGTGTTCGCCTTGCATCTCACCATGATCGCTGGTGTAGATAACGATGGAATTATTAAGCAGTCCGGCTTTTTCGAGATACTTGAGCAGCACCAGCATGTGGTTGTCCTGATCCTGGATGGTGTTGAAGTAGTAATCGCGGAAGTTTTTCCAGCCAGCCTCGGTTTTAGGTGATGGACCCACCATACGCTCCCAGTTACCGGCATACTCGCCATGAGCAGCCACACGACCTTCCTTATCAAATGGTTCGTTCCATGTAGCAGGCACGGGCACATTATAGCTCTTTTTATAAACAGGATCGTCGGGGGCAGGAACGCCTTCGCCGGCAATGCCGCCGATACCATCCTCGTTGTAGTACATGATATCATGTGGGTTCAGGAAGTTTACAGCCAGGAAGAAGCTCTGGCCATTCTCGTTCAGCTGCTTGCCTTTGTTCTTCAGCCAGTCGATAGTGTTATCGGCGATGGTACCATCCTCGTGCCATCCCTCATACACGGCACCATACATATCGCCCTCGGTCCAATCGCTGAAACCATATTCCTCGAGCGAGGTGTCGCCCTCCGACATGTGCCACTTGCCTTTAAATGCGGTGTAATAGCCAGCCTGACGCAACATATCGCCCACAGTGGTAAGGTCGGTACTCATGTTAGGCTGGAAGGCATAGTTGGTGTTGTCGAGCATACACGTTTCGGTGATGTGGCGGCCGGTATAGATAACCGAGCGGCTTGATGTGGAAACATTGGCACAGGCGTAATGCTTCTCGAACGTAGTTCCCAGCTTGCGCAATCGTTCGCGAGCGGCATAGTCGCTACCAGCAGGATACTGCTCCATGTAGGCTTCCTGGTCGGTAGTGATAAAGATGATGTTGTACTTGCCATCGGCATTAGGCGTAGGCGTGATTTTGTTTGCAGGGTTGTCGGTCGCATCCAAACAACCAGCCAGCAGTGCACTTGTAGGTAGCAGCACCAGC
>JAEEGJ010025164.1_pt1 | contig 12236 bp, 11 predicted proteins | sample 8958761 | NCBI WGS metagenome assembly JAEEGJ01 (sample SAMN16246546, study PRJNA631951) | gut metagenome | biome: gut microbiome; feature: rumen; material: RS-attached | host: Bos | place: Iran: Karaj | collected 2018-10 | reverse complement strand
TCATCAGCAGTGGTTTTCACCTTCTCAATGTTGGGGTTGTCGTATAGAACGGGTTTGTCAAAATACAAATAGTCGATAAGGAAAGAACCACAATCGTGAATCATGGCATCAGACCCTTTGAATAAATCAATAAACTCAAGTGTTTCCAACTGTGTATTTTCATTTTTATCCCAAAAATCGTAATACTCTCTGGTTTTCTCTTCTCCCCAATCAGGGTGAGCACATAAGAAAGAGTATAGAGCAGGGTGAGGCTTGAAAGCAATAGTGATACGGTCTGCATACTCGTGAACCAACTCTTGCATGAAACTCGCCATTTCAAGAAAATAGGAAGCATGGAAATATCCCAACTTTTCTTCGATGGTGAAGTGTGGTGCCCATATGATTCGTTTTTTACTCCGGTCTTTCACTTTCCAGACCTCTTTTTGGGCAGGTGTGAAATAATCATCTGCTCCAGTATAACCTGCTACTATCACATTGCGTGCTTTGTTCCTATTCACAGATTTGACATATTCTTTAATCGATTCCGTTTGGTAATACAGTTTCCATGCGTAAATGCCAAATCTTTGTTTGTAAAAGAGTTCCTGTTTCCTCGGAAGAAATGCATAGGGCACATAACATAGTAGTTTGTCAATGAAATGAATATGTCTCCTACATTCTTCCGTAACGCCGTCGTATGGTTGAGTATAAAAAATAATGTCGGGGTCAACTATGCTGCGGATTTCTATCATTGGCATACCTTTTTCCAGCTCATAGTCCACGTACTCCATATTCTGTGCGTCAAAGAAAGACCGCATGGCCTTGAGGTCAGTTATGCGTTGGACTTTCGAGAAATTGGCAAATGGATCCAGGAAAATGTATACGTGGAACCGCGTGTCTTTTTTCAGCAATTCATATAGATGCTGGTACTTCCACATCGCAACTGTTTTAGGGAGAAATACTACATTGACGTGGTCTTTCTCTTTAAGTTTTTCCACATAATGGGCTTGTTTTTTGGAGATAACCAGAGGGAGATATCCTTTGTAATAGAGTGTCCTCCACAAAACTAGGCGCAACAATTTCCAATCGGTGAGAACATTGAAAAGTGCTTTTAATATATATGGCGTTTTCATAACTTTATTATCGCATTTTTCACGATTTCACAAAATTTTCTTTGAGAAAACATCTTTTCGCCTATTACATACCCCCTTTTAGCCATATCTCTTGATTTTGTCGGTGATGAAAGAAGATCTATGGTTTTGCTGATAAATTCCTCGTCATTGTGTGCCAGCATATAATCTATTCTGTCCCTACATGTTTCACTATACCACCTTGCTCCAACTGGTGTAGAAACAACAGGACGATTCATCAGCAAACCCTCAACGAACTTCACACTTGTTCCAGAACCATAGTAAATTGGAATGACAACAACAGCCGCCTTTTGATATTCTGAAGCCAAATCATCAATTCTACCAACGGCTCTTACTCCTTCTTTATTCTTCAGATAGTCTAAAAAATCTGGTTCCCCGTCACCTACTATTTGAAGTTCAGCCAATGGGATTGATTTCTTTATTTGTGGAAAAATTGATTCTACAAAATGTTTTATGCCATGCTTGTTAGGAAAATAACGTAAAGTTCCAACAAAAAGAATCCGAGGTGTGAAGTCTTCAGAGAGGCTGGGAGCGGGCTTATCAAGAACAGTCGTGTTATGTAGAACTATAGTTTGTGGAGAAGGCAATTCTAATGGGTTTGAGCAGAAAGAGCAACGAATATTTGAGAAGAGTTTCCCCAACATTTTCGGTATTCTCATAGACTCATACTGTTTCTTCCATTTGTATAATATTGAACTGGCCTCAATCACTTGAAGTTTTTTAATGGCAGCGAGATTGTCATCCGCATCAATTATTAGTTTATCTTTATAATCTAACAAACCACAAATAATTGCCGTTTGAACATATCGACATGCTATGAAGTCATATTTCTTCTTATTCAAATAACTATTTATAATTGATGCCTTTTGCTTGTTTACTTGAAAATATGAATACGGATTAGATGGCCATATAGTCATACATAATAGCGTACGAATTACTTCCCAATAATCCTTATTTTCCCATATCAGTTGAGAAAAAATGACATTACAATTGAGAATGTCTGATACAATATTGTTCTTTGAAAAGCAGATGACATCTACTTGTGCTATCTCAGAAAGCGCCTTTATAAACAAGTTACTTCTTAAGCTAGCCCCAGAATCAATTGTAAAAGGATCTCCTGGCGTATTAATAACTAGTAAAAGATGCTTGCTATTTTTCATTTTGCTGAATTAATTTGAGTATGATCAATTTCAAACTAAATGCATTCGTAACTTACTATTTTCGAACTGTTGAAAATCGGAAAAAACAGGCATGGTTATTTATATTTTGAGTTTAATGTTAGAACGTAATCTTTAGTTCGATTACGATCAGCAATTTTCTTTGCTGGTATTCCCGCGTAGATACTATTTGATTCAGCATCTTTTGTAACCACGGCATTCGCTGCACAAATGGTACTGCTTCCAATAGTAATACCAGGCATTATCATTGCACGGCATCCTATCCAACAATAATCACCAATTGTTACATCACCTGTTATCGCTTCATGAGTATGAGGGTCGTGACCCATTGTCCATATAATGCTCTCTTGAGCGATGTCCACATTATCGCCAATAACAATCCTTCCTCCTCTTCCATCCAATAAAGTGTTTTGGTTGATGACACAACCTTTACCAATTACTATATTATATCCACTCCAAAACTTGACATTCCTTAAGACCACAGTTCCTTCTCCGATCTTCACATGGTATTTCTTCATTACCCATAATCTGAATCGTCGTGAAGGGATGCTCATAAAGAAAGGTTGCAATAGATAATTTTTGAAATTGTAACTAAACATGAGTGTAAATTAATTGATTAGTGATTATTAAATCCTCTCTCTTATTAAGTCAGCCTATCAATGTTTTAGAGATTTCAATTTTATCCAACAATTATTTAATAGATAATAAAGGAATGGGTTACCCATTGTAAGATATATCCTTGGAACTAATAATACTGCTGCTAAGTAATTGGTTTCCTTGGTTTTTTCCCACCAATAAGCCCAGCGCCACCAATATCTTTCCGAATCTTTACTAAATCATTATTATGAACATATTTAGGGCTATTAGAAAAGTCAATGAAGGTAATACCATGTTCTTTACATATCGCTTCTATTGACCCGTAATTGCTGAATGCCTTTTTGCCATACCATGTGGGAGAAATGACAAAAACAAGTTCTCCTTCGTTCATTTCTTTAATAAATTGATGAAGAGATGAGTTTCTTCATGAAACCCCAAAGCATCTGCCGGCATCCATCCACGGCAAGGCAATAATCGAATTTGCGTTTTTGTTGAAATTGTGGCAATAAGTTTGTTGCCCTCTCAATAGGACCGGCTACCAATTGGGGAAAGAAACTGATAAAGGCGAAAAACTCTATAATATCGTGAGTGGCTTTGATTTTCTTTTGATAGACATCTATGGAGTAACTAAGGGCTTGGAATGTATAGAAACTAATCCCTACCGGAAGTATAACGTCGAGTGTCACCTTGTCAAGATGTAGGCCAATTGCTCCGCAAGCAGCCTCGATGTTGTCAGCAAAGAAATTAAAGTATTTGAATGTGGCCAGTATGAGCAGATTGGCAACGATGTTGCCGGCGCTTATCCACCGTTGTCTTTTTCGTTGTCCTTCAGAATGCTCAATAGACAGTCCACTGGCGAAACTGAAAAGCGAAGTAAGGGCAATGAGGAAAAGAAAGCGCCAGTCCCACCAACTATAAAACTCATAACTGGCTACTACCACCAAGATGTTTTGTGCCTTCCTGTTTCTACAAACAAACCAGTAGAAAAGGAAAACGATGGGGAGGAATAGTAAAAACTCGAAAGAATTAAAAAGCACTAGTGATTATTATTTGTTGTTCTACGAAGAAATATGAAAAAAACAAAATGGTGAAGTGTTGAGTTGCTATATTCGTTGAACAAGGAATAATCATTAATGTCATTGAAGATTCAGTACCAAATGGTGAGGAGCGTTTTTAGAAATCCATTGCCATGCGGCTCGAATCCTCTTCAGATAGTTCTGTCACTGTGGTGCTCATCACCCGGTAGACCCGTTGGCATAGGTTGAGGACGGTGGGGCGGTGGGTGGTGACGATACAGGTCTTGTTGGGCCGTTCGCTGACGATGTTCTTCAATACAGTGCGCTCGGTCGTCACATCGAGAGCCGAGGTGGCTTCGTCGAGCAAAAGGATGGGGGCGTCGCGGAGCACGGCGCGGGCGATGGCGATACGTTGTGCCTGGCCTTCGGAGAGTCCTCGTCCCCGTTCACCGAGTTTGCTGTTGATGCCGTCGGGCATATGTTCCACGAAGTCCCATGCGCAGGCAATCTTCAGGGCTTCTATAATCTGCCCGTCGGTGGCCTCCTCATTTCCCATCCTCATGTTCTCGGCAATGGTGCCTGTGAGGATGGTATTGCCCTGAGGCACATAGGCGAACAAGTGGCGCGTCTCAATGTTCAGTTCCACCTCCGTGCCGTCGCTGCTTCGGATGACCGCCTCGCCCAACTCCGGTTTGATAAGACCGAGAATCATGCGGATAATGGTGGTTTTGCCTTCTCCCGACGGTCCTACGATGGCCACGATTTCGCCTGGACGAGCCACCAGGCTCGAGTTGGTGAGCACATGCTTCCCTTGGATATAGCCGAAGTCCACATCCCTCATCCTGATTTCAAAGCCATCGTCGGCATACCGGTCGAGCAGTTCGCTGCCCACAACATGCTTCTCCTTGGGCAACTGCACCAGTTCCCGCACACGGTGGGCGGAAACCGAACTGTTGAGGAATGCCGGTATGATGCCTATCACGCTACTGAAGGCACCCGCCAGTGCTGCCCGCTGTTGCAGGAAGAGTGTCATCGTGCCGTAGGTAATCTGGTGCGACCACAGCAGGTAGAGACAGTAGCCGAAGGCGGTGAACTGCACCAGCATAGCCACTAACGACATATAGACATTTGTCTTGATGGAGAACCAATTGTATTCCAGACTGATTTTCTTGAACTTCTGTTGCCACTCCCGCAGTTTCCGGCTGTATTGGTCGAGAATGCCGAACGACTTGATGGTGTCCATGTTGTAGAACGTCTCCACCTCGAAGGTCATCACCTTACTGCTCATCTCGCGCATCTTCATGTTGTACTCCCGCTGTTTTTTGATGACGAACTTCGAGGCGAGGAGCGTGAAGGGGGCACTGGCAAATGCCAGCACCGCCATCACCGTGTTGTAGTGCATGATAACCCCTAGGGTGGCGAAGAACTGGTAAATCGAGATGATGATGGTGGGGAGCCAACTGATGGCATTGGCACTTACCGTGCCGACATCACCAGTGAATCGGTTCAGCACGTCGCCATTGCTGTAGCGGTTGATGGCCATCCAGTCGGCATCGATGATTTTATCGAAGATGTCGCCTTGAATGTCGTTGTTGATGTGTATCTGCAGTTTCAGTGTCACGCGTCCCAGCACATTGCCGATGACCAGTCCGAAGAGCGAACTGCCCACCATCACGAGAATCATGACCCACAGTTTCGTCACCTGGTAGCCGGTGATGATATCGATGAGGTATTTTCCGGCGATACTCGACACCAGTCCCAATGTCGTGCTCAGGATGCCGAGCACGATATAGAAGGCGATGGCTTTCTTGTAGCGTTTGCTATAGGTAAAAATCCACCGCCAGTCGTCAAGAATCTCGCCTAATGTGCCGTTGCGCCATTTTGTGAAAATGGTGAACAGGGATTCAAAGGATGATGCCTTTGGTTGTTGTGAGACAGGTTCGTCAATCATATCAAGAATATCAGATTACCCCAATAATATCGGTAGCATGTTGTAGAAGAAACCGAATGCGTAGAATAGTAATATGCCTATGGTCAGCATCTTTTCCTGATTCTTCCAAAAACGCTCACGCATGAAAGGATAAATCAACACGATGGGCAGGATAAACCATGAGATTTGGGCGAAGCGGTTGGAGTAGGGCGCACGGATGATTAACACCCAGAAAGCATTACAGATGATGTAGATGTTGACAATCCATCGGTAGTATTCGTCTTGGAATAGTCGCCTGAATAGGAAATAGGCTGCAACTGCCACGCCTAATGCGCTATAGGCGAGAAAATCCCATCGGAATGAGGTAGATACAATAACTCCTTCCGAAATCATGTCTTGTTGAGTATATGTGAGATATTTTGTCAACTTATTCTCATCTGCCACGGAATCTGCAAATCCCGCCATCCAATTCTGAATGGAATTTCCAAAGAAATAAGACAAGATGATACACAAAAACCAAACTCCAATATATATACGGCTGTCGTTCACGAACCATGCCAACAATGCTGCTGCCATCATCAGATACACCGTATTGTGTACACCTGCGCCCAAGAGGGCGATGATGAACATCATAGGGATATTTTCGGTATAAGTCATCGCCAGAATGAAGAGCGATGCACCAACACCATTGCGCACTCCATTTACTCCGTACATCCAGAAAGTGAACATACTGATGACCACCACAAATGGGATGAAATTGTATTCTCTGAAAATCCGTCGTAATGCTAGCCAAAGAGCCCCCACATAAATAGTTGAAAAAATCGTGAAATAGAGATGAAGGCTTCCTGTCTTAGCACACATTCTTGTAATGTTTTCATAAAGCCATTCTTTCGACCATACCAAATGCTGCAATTGTTTATTCTTGACAATAGCCTCAAATCCTCCAGCATAGTTTGCCGTGTCACCATAAGCGGAAGATGCAGGTCGCATACCCATTATTACTATGATTACTATTGCTACGAACATGCCAAGTGATTGATTAACAGACACTATCTGTTCGTTGAAGACCACGCCTCTCGCGCATTGGATGACACTCCACAGTACCAAGAATAATACGATATAGTGGAAGTAAATACCAAGATTTGGGGTATTGAAAAAGTCAGCCATAATTATTTCGGGTTTTGCCCGATTGAAAAATGAGTTATTTTATATTTCTTGTTTTCCACCGGATAAAGATGTATAGCATTATGCCGAAGGGGATGGCGCATAGCGTGAGCCCTTTACGGGGTGACTCACTTAGAAAATGACGGTTTTTGCATAGGATGCTGCTCGAGACGTAGTGGATAGCCTCAATGAACCGCCGTTTGGCACTGGGTGCCAGTACCATAGAAGATTTCCTGATGAAGGCGAAACTTCGTGGGTTGCGGATATACTGCCGAAACATGTTCAGGCTTGAACCATCGGGCTGGTATTCCACCCTTACCAACGGCTCGTTGAGGATGAGCAACTCGTAGTCTTGGTCTATCTGCTCGTACAGCCATCCCAAGGACAAGTATTTTTCGCCTTCGAAGATGGGGTAGGGGGGATATCGGCGCACCACGTCAGTTCGGTAGACCATCTTCTTGTCACCTACTCCCCCCTCGTTGTAGTATCGGGCAACGGTGATGCGTTCACGGTCTTCGGGTAATCGCTTGCCGATGATCTTGCCTTCATAGTCGGTGTCGAGACCGATGATGCCTGCCACTTCTTGAGAACCTTTTTCATGCCAGAATGTGATGATTTTCTCCACGGCATCGTCGGGCATATAGTCATCAGAATCGATGCAGGTGTTCAGTTCTGTCTTGATGAGGCGGTAGGCGGCGTTGTGCGCCCCATGCATGCCCTGATTCTGTTGGTAGTGATATTCAATTTTTATTTTCCCCTCTTCTTGCCAACTTTTCACCAAATCGGCAGTATTGTCGTTCGACCCGTCATCGATGATGAGCCAGATGAAATCCTTGCAGGTTTGCCGGCAGAGGGCTTCATAACCCAGATGGAGGCAATAGGCCCGGTTGTATGTGGGAGTAAAAATGGTAAGTGTCTCCATTAATTCAATATCTCATTGTAATAATCATACAGACATTGGCGCACATAGCCCTGTTCAAAACGGTCGGCTACCATTTTGCGGGCGTTGTTGGCCATGTGCTGCCGTTCCTGGGGCTTTCCTGTCATTTGCTTCATCGCGTTGTAGAGAGCGTCGGCGTCGTGGGGTGGTACGATGAGTCCGTTTTCACCCTCCTTGACGATTTCCCTCGACCCGTTGATATCGGTCACGATAGATGGCAGCCCCATCGCGCCTGCCTCCAGTACAGTGTTGGGGAAACCCTCACGGTAACTTGGCAGCACGAAGCAGTCTGCGGCGGCATAATAAGCCAAGAGGTCTACATCGCGTTGCATGCCCAAGGCATGTACTTCGGGATGGTGGTCGATAATGGCCTTGGTGGGGGCGGGGATGGGATCTATATCGTTCTCGTCGGGTCCCACAATCCATAGGCGCAGGTTGTTGTGCTCCTTCGACAGTCTGTCGAAAGCCCTGCACAGTTCCTCTATCCCCTTGTCACGTCCCACGCGCCCCACGAAGATGAATGTCATTTTCGTGTCGTCACGCAGTTGTTTCACACGTTGCATCACTTCGGGCGTGCAGTCATAGTATTTCATATCTACCCCACGCACATTGCCATGTCCCAGCACCTTCAGCGGTTTCTTGGTGATGTGGTTGTTGAGCATGTCGTTTTTCACCCCTTCACCCTCGGGAATCACGTGTGTGGCGCAACGACAAGTGAGACGGTCGGTGGCGATAAGGATACGGCGTTTCAGTCCGGTAGCCGACGGAAATACCAGTCCGGTGAACGTATGCACCCTTACGGGCACCCCCGTCATCCATCCCGCCATCATGCAGAGCAGACCAGCCTTGGGCGTCATTGAATGGACGATATCGGGCTTTTCACGCCTAAAAGTCTTTATGATGCGCCATAATGACACCAGGTCTTTCAGTGGAGCGATATGCCGCTCCATCTTGATGCGGATGCAGCGCACCCCCTCGCGCTTCTCCACAATGTCGAGCAACTCTCCTGGCGATGACAGTGCCACCACCTCGTATTGCTCCGACATCTCGCGGAGCAGTCCGCGGCAGAAAAGTTCGAGGGAAAGGGGGATGGTGGAGGCTCTGATGATTTTCTTCATTTTTCCTATAATAATTTCAGCAGGAGATGTCTTTTAATTATCCTTCTCAATGATTTTATTGATTGCCATTTGCAAGGCCATGAACAATGGTGTCAATTTGTGTTTGGCTGCAAAATAATATACCTTCCAATGGGGCGCGAAATATCGAAGTTGCAGTTGCGATAGCGCCTGATGCTGTCGGTCTCTGCTCAATACTTCTTGCAGGGCACGGTATTTTTCTTTCCACGACCCATTGCTTCGCAGGGCGATGATGCTCAATCCCAGTACACCTAAGGCAATACGGTTTTGCAACGCCATTTCGAAGTCTTTCCCTAAATGACCTTCCGCAATCCTGCGCTCCATTTCCTCATAGAGTTTGTCCCATTTCCTTATAAGGTCTCCTCGGTGGATATTTGAATACGATGTCATGTTTTTCCGGTAGTGGTACCAAGGTTGAGGCACATACACTACCTTCTGGGCTTTGCCCATATAATCGATGTTGAAAACCACGTCCTCAGCGGTGCCCACCACATTGGTGTCAACGAAGGTGATGGCATTGTCGCTACAGATAACTCGCCGGCTATATAATTTTCCCCATATGGTGCCCCAGGCATCCAATAACTCAGGGTGTGCCAATTCTTCTCCGTATGGGCCGAACATTCTCCGCTGGAGAAGGCCAACGCTTTGTTGATTCCAGACCCTCTCCTTGGTCTCAAACACCTTGGGGAGTGACTGTGATTCAAACTCCCGTGTATAGCACCACACTACGGTGTCGGCTTGCTGTCGTTCCGCCGTTTCCAATGCCAATCGGCAGTTGTCGGGTGCTATCCAGTCGTCGCTGTCCACGAACATCACCCATTCACCTTTGGCTATTCTGAGCGCCTCGTTCCTCGATGCAGAAATGCCCATGTTCTGGTCACGTAAGACCAGAACCACCCGCTTGTCTCTATCAGCATATTGCTTGAGGATGGCACGTGTGCCATCATGAGACCCATCTTCCACGCATATGATTTCCAAGTCGGAATGGCTTTGTGCCAGTATCGAGTCGAGGCAGATGCCAATGTATGCCTCGCAATTGTATGCGGGGATAATGATACTAATCATTTTCTATCTTGCGAGAAGAATTTTGAGATGAAAGAATACATTTTCATGATGATACGCCGCAATGGGATGACTCTGAGCCAAGTAGTGGCAAAGAATTGCCATGTCCTGCAACTCTCGTTGATCCACTCGCCTTTTCGGCATGCTTGTTTTACGATGGCGAATACCCTGTCGGGATCGAGAGGTCCCTCTGTTTCGGTCTGGGCATCACCGATGAGGTATAACCCTTCGGGTTTTACCCACCGTATGCGGTGCATCACGAATTGTCCCGTAGGTCTTTCGTAAAACACCATGTCGCCCCTTTTTAATGGCCTTTCTATCGGACCGAAGATGATGGTGTCACGATGATGGATGAGGAAAGGAGCCATACTGCTCCCCGAGATGATGAGGCTCACGTCGTGACCCTCTCTCACCATTTCACGCAGCGCTGACAGATAGGCCTTAGTGTCTATTTCACGCATCAGAATGTGGTCTTACAACAGGTCTTCGTTGATACGTCTCACCCTGTGGCAAGGAGTGCCGTAGGCTACATAGCCATCGGGAATGTCCTTCGTCACAACGCTGCCGGCTCCGATGATACTCCATCGGCCGATTTTGATACCCTGGATGATGGTGGCTCCTGCGCCTATCCACGAGCCTTCACCCACGGTGATGCCACCGCACAGTGTGGCCTGGGGAGAGACGTGTACGAAGTCGGCAATCTGGCAGTCGTGTTCCACTACAGCACCCGAGTTGATGATGCAGTGACGGCCAATCTTCGTGTCCGACTGTACCACAGCCCTGGGCATCACCACCGTTCCATTACCTATCTCGGCATGTTCCGAGATGATGGCTGTGGGGTGAATGGCCTTTCCGAATTTCACGTTGTAAGACTCCATCAGGCGCTTTGCGACCATATTCCGGCAATCGTTCATGCCGATGCTGATAATCATAGGCGACATTTCCTCGACGTGATGGATGACAGGAAATCCCAAGAACTCTTTCAAATCCTTGTTGTCGTCAATAATTCCTTCGATCTGTACTCCTTGTTGTTCTAAAATGTCAACGATTACTTTAGCATGTCCACTTGCTCCAAATAAATACATTGTATTAATAATATTTAGTTATCTATGAGTTATTGTTTATGGTTTATCCGTGTATTACGGCTATTTTGCTATGGCATCAAGGTAGAATTGCTGTAGCCATTCGGCATTGTTTTTGATGTCGAATCCTGCCTTAATGATGTTCTTAGTATATGATGCCCTGTCGTAGGGGCGCTCTACAACGCTGATGAGTTTGTCGGCCCAGATGGAAGCGGAGTCGCTGAGCGAGACTTGCTCTACCAAGTCGGTGATGATTACCTCACTGGGGATGTTTTGAGATATGATACATGGCAAGCCGGTGCTTTGCGCTTCTACCAATGTCACAGGTAGACCTTCGAAAAGCGAAGGGAAGACCATGGCATCGGCTGCTTGCATCAGTTCTTTTACGTCTCTCCTGACGCCGAGGAAAGAAATCTTTGTGCTGAGCCCCATCTGGTTTACCTTCTGTTCCGTCTGTTCCCTCAGCACTCCATCACCAATCAACAAGAGTCGGGCATCGGTATGTTTTTTCAGTACTTCGGCAAAGATATCCACCACGAAGGTATGGTTCTTTACCTTGTCAAAACGGCCGACATGACATATCGTCATGACCGTTGGACCGATGCCCAACTCTTCCCGTTTCTTCTCTCTTGTTTGTGCGTCGAATCGGAAGACACGGGTGTTGATGGCGTTTTTCAATACGATGGCTTTTTTTGCCAGTTCTTTTCCGAAGAGCCATTCCGCTGCTTCATCGCCACAGGCGAAATAGTGGGTGAGGTAAGGCCGCATCTGGCGTTTCATCCAGGTGCGGAAGAACCATTTCGGGTCAATTCTTACATGGCTGTTGTGTGCGTGGGCGATGATGACGGGTATGCCCCGCTTGGCTGCTTCTTTATAGAAGAAATAGCCCGACTCCGAGCATTGCCCATGGATAATTTGGTATTCTGGATGTGCGTCGAAGAATGCCGATATCTGCCGGGCGTATTTCCCAAAGGTGTGTGGGCGGAGAGGCATCATGCGGTAGA
>JAEEGJ010025163.1_pt1 | contig 12236 bp, 9 predicted proteins | sample 8958761 | NCBI WGS metagenome assembly JAEEGJ01 (sample SAMN16246546, study PRJNA631951) | gut metagenome | biome: gut microbiome; feature: rumen; material: RS-attached | host: Bos | place: Iran: Karaj | collected 2018-10 | reverse complement strand
AGCGATGCTCGCCCCCCGTAGCCTTCCCCTATAGGGCGGGGAGCAGATAGCAATGAAGCTACAAAAAATACCCCTCCTTAGAAAGGAGGGGCAAGGGGTGGTTGATGAATGTGGGCCCAGGGGTGGTTGATGAATGGTTAATTATTTCACCACAACTTTCTTCACAGTCCCGTCACTCATGCGAATGATGTTCAGGCCTTTCTTCGGAGTCTCCACACGTTTGCCATCGGGAGTGAACACTTGCTTGTCTTTCTCTTCCACGTTAAGGCTGCTTATTCCCGTGGTATAAGTGCCATAGATGGTAATATCACTTGCTGGCATAGTTTCCGGCACGTCAGCCCAGGCAAAGTCGTAGCCTTCTTGAGCTGGAGCATCGGGTGGTGTAATTACTGAATTGTATTCAACCTCCATCGATTTAAATACCTCTCCATCTATTATATAGGTAATAGTATATTTATTGATGGTAAACGTTCCCATTACAGTTACATCATTGGCAGGCATGGTTGATGGGATTTCACTCCAGCCCGAGAAAGTGTACCCTTCTTTGGTGGGAACGGCCTCAGGAGTAATGACTGCACCAAATTCCACATCGGAAGACATATAGTTCTCTCCATTAACCATATAAGTCAGTTTATACTTGTTGATTGCAAATGAACCCGTCACCGTTACATCATGATCAGGCATAGTAGATGGGATATCGCTCCAACCAGAGAAGGTAAAGCCCTCCATCGTGGGATTAGCTTCTGGAGTAATAAAATCTCCTTCTTTTAATTCAAATGTAGTATATATTATACCATCAACTATATATATAAGTGAATATTTATTATCTCCTAAAGACAGAATTTTTCCAAACAGGTTCCAAGGAGCATTATTTATATAGTTATCCAACGATTCTTCGGGCACATATAGCATCGCATTTTGTGAGTTAGAATTCTGAAAGGCGTTAATGTTCGTATCAGGTAAAAACTCTGCATAACAAAACACTTTATTTAGTTTTTTGCAATTACCAAAAGAATTATATCCGATTTCTGTCACGGATTTTGGAATGATCACAGAGGTCAAACCACTGCAATTAAAGAAAGCATAGTCTCCTATAGTAGTCACGGAATTTGGAATGGTCACAGAAGTCATAACAGAACATTGTTCGAAAGCATAATCTCCAATGTTAGTCACAGAGTTGCCAATAGTCAATGAAGATAATTTGACACAATACCGAAAAGCATAGCTTCCGATATTCGTTACGGAATTGCCAATGACTAACGATGTCAAGTTACTGCAACAATAAAATGCACTGATTCCTATTTTCTTCACAGAATTAGGGATAATCACAGAGGTTAGGCTGTAGCAATCCGAAAAAGCGTTGTTTCCAATGCTAGTCACAGAATTAGGGATGGACACAGAGGACAATTGTTTGCAATTATCGAAAGTGCTATTTCCAATTTTAGTCACGGAATTAGGAATGATTACAGAGGTTAGGGCTAGACAATATGAGAAGGCCTCATCTCCTATAGTAGTTACAGAACTAGGAATGGACACGGAGGTCATCTCTTGGCAATTTTTAAAAGCGCAGTTTCCAATACTGGTCACAGATTTTGGTATAATCACTTCTGCCAAACTGTTGCACCCAGAGAAAGCACTATTTCCAATACTAGTTACGGAATTGGGAATAATTACAGAAGAAAGTTTCCCACACGCAAAGAAGGCACTGTTTCCAATACTGTTCACGGAATTGGGTATGATCACTTCAACAAGATTATTACAATTTGCGAAAGCTAGTTCTCCGATGCTAGTTACGGAATTTGGAATGACTGTTTTCTTGCATCCTGCTATCAATGTGTTGTTCTCAGTTTCAATAATAGCATTGCAACTATTCCGTGAATCATATTTAGAGTTTTCGTTATCCACTTTTATGGAGGTTAAACTATTACAACCGTAGAAAAGACCGTTCCCGATATTTGTTACGGAATTAGGGATAATCACAGATGTCAGTTTAGTGCAACCACGAAAAACATAGTCTCCGATGCTAGCTACGGAATATTCCACACCCTCATAGGTAAACTTCTCTGGGATAGTGACAGAGCCAGAATAGTCAGATTTAGCATACCCCCACTGGTCAGTTCCTTGATACGTCACTTCCGCCACATTCCTTTCAGGAAATAAATTATAGTAAATGTCATCTACCTGGCAATCGTAAGCACTGGCCAGCAAGGGAAGGGCCATCAATAATGTGGATAAGAAAATTTTCTTCATATTGTGTTCGTTTCTTGGTTTCTCGATGACAAAGATACGATTAAGTGAGCGAAAAAGCAAATTAATTTGCAACTTTTATCTTCCCCACTACGTGGCCGATGACCTTTGGTTCCGAACGATAGTATCTTCGGCGAAGCCAAATAATCAAAGTAGAAAAGCCAAATGGGCAAACAAAAGGTGCACCGCAGAGTTCTCCGATGTGCACTTCTCCACTGCTGTACGCAATAATTATAGTTTTCCTTCCAATCTCAATTTATTAGTAAAATCTAATAAAGGTTTCAAAGGGCCGTCATTTAATAATTTATCTGAATCAGAATAACCATTGTCGAAAAATGCCACTTTGTTTGAGGTAGAGCCATCATTATATTTTATAGTACAACGATGTAATCTTATTGAAGTTGCTTTTTTGTTGTAGAATAACTTTTTGTATGAAGCATCTGACAATAGGAGTAAATGATAACAATCATATATAGTATTTCTTATTTCTAAATATTTATCTGAATTTGTTCTTCCTTTCAAATTTTTGAATTTTAAAACGCAATATTCACCTCCAGTTTTTATATCATAAACTTTTGTTCCATTGTTTTTAAACTCAAATTCAAATGTTATCTCATTTATTACCTTCGGTGTAGAATTAATTAGTTCAACGTATATATTACAAGCGCCAAGAGCATCTGGTATGGAATCTTCTTCTGTTATTTCTGGAGAAAAATTAAAATCAATAATTGTCGCAGGTGCGTATTGTAGATTTGTATGTGCCCTTCCTGCATTTATTAATAATAATGCAAAGTCTTTGCTCATTCCGTCTTCTCCACGTACAAAAGAATTATAAGTTTTAATTTCCCCAGAACTTAAATCTTCCACTTGATAAGCTACATTTTCCACATTATTGTACTTGCTATAGGAAGAAAATTGAGCATATACTTTATGTTGACAACACAAAGTAACACAAATGATTATGTATAATACTTTATTCATAGCAAAACTATTTATATTTCAATAATTTATTTTAGTTTCTACAATCAATCATTATAGTTCCTCCTTGATTACGATATACCTGGTTGACTCGCGAATCACCTGAATAATGTGACTCTAAAGCTTTCCTCAAACTTTCGTATTCGTCATCGTCAGCATAACGTTCTATGCGGACATTTATCAAACGCCCCATGGGGAACACCTTATATTCTTTATCCTTAGTGTACTTGGTCTTATCCATTCCACCAAATATACCATAACTTTCGTAAGTCGTTTGGAGCTTCTCGACAAATTCATCAGTAATCTCATACAACTCGCCATACTTTATCTTATTACAGCTGCATAAGGTAAATAGGACAATAAAAGAAAAAATAACCTTCTTCATAAGCTAATATTTTTGATATGATTGTTTTCATTAAAAGTTTGCTAATCTAATGGCTACATATTGACCGCTGTTAAAATTATCTATGGTCAATGATGCCGGATATCCAGCCTCACCTATATATGAGACTGGCGGATTTTCAAATCTTTCGTAATGCCTGGATAGAGTATTGCTTTTTTTAAGGACAACAACATAAGGTTTCTTGAAATAACTATCTTCAAGTTGTGCGCCAACCCTGAATTTGACAGTATTTACTTTTGAGAAGTCATTTTTCAAATCAGGTTCATTACCTAAATAGCAACCGTAGTCACTCCATCTGGCAAAGTTCACCCAGAAAGTAATCTGGTGAACCAATCTTGCTCCATCAACAGAGTAGAACGCAATAGTGGGTATATTAGGGTCTTTAGATGTTGAAGTAATATCCATATTATAGGAAATAAAGCTACTTCCCTTATCTGCTGTATGTTCTCTCCATTCTGAACCAGAATATGTGGGATATACGTCATGTGTATACTTTGGCCCAATCTTAAGGTTTGAGAATGCAATCTTGTTTTCACCTATCGTAACATTTTGCTCTGTACCTAAGGCTTTAAACCCTAATGCCTTTATCCTTTCCTCCTCAGCTTTCTTGGCAGCTTCAAGAGTAGATATTTGTTCAAGCATCTTGGAACATTCGGCGTTCTCTGATGCATAGGGGAACAAATTCTTCAACTCTGCAATTTCTTTTTTTGCTTTATCGTATTCTTGAGCATTGAACAATTCCGTTATATGCAATAAACGCTTGTCTGCCGGAAAGCTCAATAATTGTATCTTCGACTTTGCTTCCTTCAGTTCTTTTCTGACGGCAGCAAGTGAATCTTGATACTTTTTTTCTATTTCCGCAGAGTTGCCCAATGGGCCATTGCACGATGCCAACATTAAAAGAAGAAAAACTATTATAAACACAACAAGAGCAATCATGGCATAGTTTGAGGAATTCCCCTCTCCAGATCCTTCGATTCTAATCGGGTTTTCTTCTTCTGGCGTAGTTTCTTTGGGAACGGACATTGCAGCAGAAATCTGACTTGTGCCTTCCAATATTTTTTTCTTCTGTTCAGCAAATTCTTCTTCTGTCAAAACGCCTTGGTCCACAAGTTGCTTTAGTTTCGTAAGTTGTTCCACAACATCAACCTTCTGTTCTGGTTCTGCCTCAGAGGGATAATTTGCAAGCACAGCCGATACCGCATTTATGATCTTGTCGATGTTCTGCTGATTCTTGCCAAAATCCATTGCGCCACCAAACATCACACCTGTTTTAGGAGTAGACATGATTTTCATCTGTGTCCTCGCCGGAGCCACTTTAATCAGTTGTACAGGGATGTTCTCCCCCCAACTCGCCAAACTTACGCCAGCCTTAAAGGTTATGCGGCCACTAATTTCATCAGCACTGTCGAGCGACAACCCATTAATGTTAGGCGCTGCTTCCATAATTGCTTTGAACACCGTCTTCTGTGAAAACGGATATTCCACTTCTCCATGATGATCTACAATGCTCATAATCAATTCTTTTTAGTTACATACAATAATAAAAGAGGCGCAGACCTTCGCCATACGCCTCTCGGTTCACCACAAACCATGCACATATACGGGAGAAATCTGCGCCCATACGGGGGCAGCTCCATAATGTGCATATGCTCTTTTCTCGTGGTGGTGAATGAGAGGCTTTAGAGCAATATGTCTTGTGCTCCTTTCGAAACACGTTGCAAATATAAACAAAATTTCGGAAACCGATCGCTTTCAGCATGCGAAATTAATGAAAAAGTTATAAAGCAGAAATTATTTTGGTATTATTGCATCTAAGTATCGTTTCTTTTTTGTAATTTTGGAGGCATGAAAAATAAACATAATAGAATAGCAAAGCAATCGGACTCGGGGATGGAGTTGTCCTTGAGATTGAAAACATCAACACATATATTTAATCATTTTTCATGGAAGACGAAAAATTATTCCTCAACACTCTAACCTTCGAATATCCGAAGGACCCTGTGAAGTTTTACTTCTCAAACAAGAATGATGTAGCTCACAAAAGTACACCGCTTAAATCTCCAGTACTTGTTCCCAAAGAGGTCAAACAAGCTCAAAAATATATCGACTTGTTTGCTGGTTGCGGAGGGTTAACTTTATACACTACTTTCGATTTACCCACCAAGGGGTTCGATGGTATTGATATAGACTTCAACGAGCCTGAAAATGAGAATCTAATAAAACGCTATTACAATCGTCGTTTAGAAAAATACTTCAAACAGTTTGACGAGGTGGTAACGGCCTCATGTGGTATAACTCGCGACCTGCAAGTTTGGATTAGAGCCAACGAGCCTCTTACCATGGTTAGTTTCAATGAACATTGTTATAATCTCTATTCAATGGAGAGGTTTACTTTGAAGGTGAGATTCGACACCTACAACCATAACCCTTACTTGCTCGTTGCTAATGACCGTCCTTCTCAAATTATGGGAGTTCCAATGAAACGGTTATTCGATGACAATCCTGATGATCCTTTCTCTGGAGTGATTGGCATTACGCCAAGCCAGATTAATTATGTAATGACCAAAGAAGAAAAGACAAGTAAAGACGGAAATACATATTTCATTAGGAAGATTGAAAAACTTGCCTACCTTCAGGAAAAGAACATGTTTTGTGCTGCTGAACACACATTTCCAATTATCGGTGGAGAGCTTAAAAAGGTGTTTGGCATGGAGCGAAACGAGACAAATGACCACACCAGCAAATATATTAAATACTTAGACAAGATAACCAAATTTAAGGACAAGTATCTATTGCCTGACAAAATCGGGCACATCTTCCAGAATATCGCAACAGACTTTAGTATAGTTAACCCGCTTCAGGTCGGCCAGACAAATAGTTCAAAGCGAAAACTTCGTTTCATGAATGGCGCTACAAACGTAAGACAAAGAAAAGGAATTGAAATAGGCCCGGCTAAGAGTTGTCCGCATAAGGACGTGCGCATATTTGGTGTGTTCCATTCTGATGACAAAGAAATGGCTCGAAACTTACTAATATGGATGAAAAAGGGTAACTACCATACAGGAGTTGATGATGACAGCAGATCCTTAAGCCACTATATCGGAACAACTGTTAGCTTTGCTTCCGTCTTTGTGGAGTTTACAGACAGGCACAATCCAGTGCCTGAGATTGAAGCTAAGCTGCGCGAAAAACAGTTCCTGAATCTGAGCAACGATGCAAAGTATGTTGGATTGTATATTACCCCAATACGCAAATATGGGAGCACTTCCGAGGAAAAGGAGTGTTACTACAAAATCAAGGAACTGTTCCTGAGTCGCGGAATCGTTACTCAATGTATTGAACTCGATAAGATGATGAAGTCAATCAACAAGGATAATGATCCGAATACTCGCTTTAAGAGTTTCACATATACGCTACAGAACATGGCCGTGGCTATATGTGCTAAGACCGGAGGTTCACCTTGGCTACTTGATGAAGTGGAAAAGAAAGAACTCATCATCGGTATTGGTGCTTTCAAAAGCGATAATGAGCAATATATTGGTGCTGCATTTTCGTTCGACAATACAGGAGTGTTTAATGACTACCACTATTTTCAGAAATCTGAGATAGATGAACTGATAGGTTCTATCCATCTTGAAATACTGAATTACTCTTCAGTAAACAGCAAACCAGAGAGAATCATCATACATTACTACAAGAAAATGAGCTATTCACGTGAATTCCATAAAATCGAAGACATGCTGAATAGCCTGAAACTTGACATCCCTGTGTATGTTGTAACCATTAACAAGACTGAGTCTGAAGACATTGTAGTGTTTGACGGGTGCAGCACATTCGAAGACAAACGGCACGGTACGACACAAAGCCTTATGCCATACAGTGGACGTTGGGTTAATCTAGGAAAAACCAAAGAAGGCTATCGCTTCCTGCTATGCAATAACACGCGATACGAACAAGAACCATTCAGCAAGATGGACGGTTTTCCATTCCCCGTTAAACTCAATATTGCCTGCCCGAATAGAGGCAATGAGGTTGACACGCAAACCATCAACCAATTGATTGAGCAGGTATATCAGTTCAGCCGTATCTACTGGAAGTCTGTTAAGCAACAAGGACTACCGGTCACTATCAAATATCCTGAGATGATAGCAGAGATTATGCCTCACTTTGAAGACAGGACAATTTATACCGACAACAACTGTCTGTGGTTTCTTTAATATGATGATGCAATGTTTAAATTCGACTTAGAAAGCGTACACAGTCTGATGTCTTTCGAGAATCTTTTTCCATCAGACAATGACTACATTATAGAAGCAAACAGCCTTCGGCACATAGAGTTAGACACAGAAGCTTTATATGAAATCAATACCAAGAAGCATATCTTATTTTCAACAAAGCTTCGGTATTATGCTTTATTGATTGAGAGTGAAATCAATCGCCATCTTAATGCTGCAACCAATTTGCTTGAAGATCAAGATGATGCCGACTTGTCAAAGTTCGTGATAAAGAAAACACGTGAAGCTGTCACAAGTCTTGTAAACGAATCGAACAGGCAACTTGCTTTTATCGACCATTTGGAACAGAATTGGAGAGACATCATTTCTAACACCCCCAACTATAATGTATTGAGGTCTGAAAAGGAATTAGTTGTCTTTTATCATTATATGATTGCGCAATTGACACGTTGCTGGCTTGAAATTCAAGACCGGTATGCCTATGTTATTGGCAGAGAACGATATGATGTAGACTTATTCTATTCATCATACGTCAAGCGAACTCCAGATGCTGTATTTGAAGTGAAACGTACATCGAAGTATTGCGATGAAGCCAAGACATTCAAAAAGTGTCGCCCAGACTGCTGCTTTCTATATGATAATAAGGAGTATTTTGCCATCGCCATTCAAGAATTCACAAATAAACTACGCCAACATCATTTAATTCCAAATGAAATGGATTGCAAAAAGATGGAGGGATTATTCCGTGGACATTCTTGTAGGACTAAATATACGTGGTTAGGTAAACCACATGTACTAACCCATATCATCAAAGGACTGACAAAAGATGAAAATCCAATTATATCATCGTGGCCAGAAGGAACTTCAAAATGGGATGTGGTCTCTTCTCGCTTTATAGATAAGGATGGTAATGCACTACCGAATATTCGTCAAGAGAGTACCAGAAAGAGTTCTGAGACTATAGTCAAAGATATTGTTGATGCCCTTGCAGGGTATATGAGCTAAATCTAAACTTACGACGCATTCTACTCGTCGTAAGTTTATCTTTTGCTATTATCTAATTTTTTATTGCCCATATCTTGCTGATTATAAGCAGGGTATGGTTTATTTGTACCTAACGACAAAGTTTTACGACGGCATATTATTAAAGGTGTCGTAAATGTGTTTCATGAGATATTGCGACCAAACGCTGCTTTGGCAAACCAATCCATTCAGCGTTGGTCATTATGTTTTATCTTAATAACATTTCATCCGGCAGAGGACTGAACAGAAGAGATTGCAGACCTCGCCTTGTAGGAGACATCATTAAAGAGATGTTCCTTGGTAATTCACCTCTCGCAATGGGCTACCGCAAGTTCCTTGCAAATAAAGAGAATAGCGCGGAGAAAGGAGGTGAGCTATGAAAACTAATTCTTTGTTGTGCATCGATTTGAAAACCAAGTTGCAGAACGAAGTGCTCTTGAAGCCAGGGAAAGATTATTTAGGCATCTTGAGACGCGATATTCCAAGTAAGGAGTTTATGTGTGATGACTTTCAATACACATTTCTAGAAATTGTGCCTTCAACAACTGGCAGACGCAATCCGAAACTCTTCAATGGCGAGCTTATCACTCTGACACGATGGAACGACGGCAGCATCAGGCTTTACTTTAAGAAACTGAAAATGGATGATAACTTCACCATCGACGGCTATGCCCTCGCAGTGTGCAACGAGCTCCGCCTCGCGCTGAAGGGCCTCGTAGAGAAATAGTTTACTATGGTTCAAGCGTTCAGCGTTCAGGCGTTCAGTGGTTCAATTGTGATACGAACCACCCTCTTATAATCACGTAACTATTTAATAATTAATAAGTTATATAGATAATAAGGTGAACTGAAACCTGCAAAAGGGTAACTGAACGCCTGAACGCCTGAACGCCTTAATCGATTAATTTATCTTTAAAATACAGAATTACAATGACTTACGATATTAATAAGACAACGCCCCCTGAACTTCCTAACCTCGGAAAGGGCTTAGAAGCTATACGATTACTGCTCTCTCAGACGAGCAAAGACATGCATGCGCCCCTCTTGCCCATGCTTTTTCCTGCTCTAGGTGCTAAGATTTCGAATGCCGAATTCCAATATCCGAGCGGTCAATGGCTTGAACTATGCGGGCAAATGGCTGCTTTGTGTGCCCACAGTGGTAATAACAAAGGCCAATTTGGACTTTTGGTCGAGGCCATCTACCGTGATGAACGGCGCTCTGACAAAATGGAAATCAATAAGTATCTGGAATATCAGAAGACTTTTAAGCAGCGTTCCAACAACCGGGATAAGCCGAATCCACCAGATCTTTGCCTCAGGTTCTTGCCTGCAGATACTACACGCGCAGGATACCTCAAGGCGCAGATGGCTGCCGAAGCCAATGGTGGCTATACCACCTACATTGACCTGCCTGAGATTGAGATGCTGGACAATCTCTGTGGAAGCCACAAGCAGATGACGCAGATTCTGCGACTGGTCTATGACCGTCAAATCTACCAAGCCTTGAGGGCTACGGTGGATGGAGTCACAGGTTCGGCCATTCTCAGGACATGTATAACAATGTCGAGTACGCCTGTAATCATCAGAAAGTTCCTGAAGTACAATCTGTTTGACGGAACGCTGGGAAGAATCGTTTTCTCCTACAAGCCACGCGGCAACCGTGACGGAAAGATTCCCCACATCGGCAAGTTCAGCGATGATTTCTACCAGAAGCTCGATACCTATCTTGTACGACTTTCTCTCTGTAAGGGCCGCTTTGTCATACGCCCACTCAATAAACTCATAGAGCGCTTAGCGGTTGAAGTGGCTGAACTGGGCGACCTGACAGACAACGACTGCTTGTGGGATATGGCGAAAAGAAGCTTGGTTTCGGCGTGGAAAGCTGGCGCGGTCATGTGGGCACTCAACAACCAGACGTGGTCCCGCTCGATGGGCGACGTGGTGGAGTGGCTGGTGTGGCACGACACGTGGAGCAAGTGGCAGGTGATGGGTGACATGTTGAAGGATGACGAAACCAATACGTCGGAGAACAACCAGAACTACCCGGCCAACATGCTCGACAGCATAGAAGGTGTCACCTTCAGCGAACAGCAGTTGGAGGCTCTTCGCCTGAGTCTTGACAAACCCAAAAATGGCACTCACCGACAGTTGCGTGTATGGCGAAACAGAGGCTTCATCGTGCAAGACCCTGATACCGGACTTTGGACCAAGACGGAGACTTATCTTAACCGCACGAGATGATGGATAAGCTTGAACTTCAGAAGCTCCGCGACCTTCCCATTGAGGGGGTCGCAGAGCGACTTGGAATGCAGATCGTGAGGCACAAGGCGCTTTGTCCGTTCCATGATGACCATCATGCCAGCCTGTCGTTCTCGATGCGCCGGAACACGTTCCGCTGCTTTGCCTGCGGAGCGCATGGGGGAACTATCGATTTGGTGATGCGCTATTTGCATAAAGATTTCAAGGAGGCTTGCAGGTGGCTGGCAGACGAGACCAACCGGACCCTCCCCCCTGCCCCTCCCTATAGGGCGGGGAGTAATTACTTTCAGGAGAAAGTGGTTTTTGATGCCAGCCGCTACGAACGCTTCTTTGAGCGGCCGTTTCTGAATGAGGAAGCGCGGCGGTTCCTTTTCTCGGAACGGCATTTGGATGAGCGGGTGGTGCGATGGTGCAGGCTGACTTCGTGGAAGGACAGGCAGGGAGTGCCTTGGCTGCAGATTCCCTATTACGATGAGGAAGGCCGGTTGGTGGGCGTTCAGAACCGCAACCTGGTGCGTGGTGCCCTGCCCCGCTTCCGCTTCCCGCAAGGCTCGGAGTGCGGCATCTATAACCTGCCCATATTGAAGCGGCTGAAACCTGGCGACGAGCTTTGGATTGCCGAGGGTTGCTCCGACTGCTGGGCCCTGCTCTCTGCCGGTCACAAGGCGATAGCCATCCCGTCGGCCACGCTGCTCTCGAAGAAGGACAAGGAATTGCTCTCCCAGTTATCGTTAGGGTTATCGTTAGGGTTATCGTTAGGGTTATCGTTAACGTTTCATATGTACCCCGACCGCGACGCGCCTGGCGAGCGTCTGTTCCTGCAGCTGCAGCAGGTACTCCCCACGCTCGTGCATCATCAGTTGCCCGAAGGCTGCAAGGATTTTGGGGAGTACTATAAAGACACCCAGCGTTATCAACCACCGGACCCTCCCCCTGCCCCTCCCTAAATGGAGGGGAGTAATTAGCAAAGGAGGTCCATAGGGTTTATTGGCGAGGAAGTCAATTTTCGGTTTAATAGCTATCTACTCCCCGCCCTATAGGGAGGGGCCGGGGGAGGGTCCCCTCTCTTATGGTTCGCCCAGATAGTG
>JAEEGJ010025160.1_pt1 | contig 12239 bp, 8 predicted proteins | sample 8958761 | NCBI WGS metagenome assembly JAEEGJ01 (sample SAMN16246546, study PRJNA631951) | gut metagenome | biome: gut microbiome; feature: rumen; material: RS-attached | host: Bos | place: Iran: Karaj | collected 2018-10 | reverse complement strand
GGTCGCCATGAAACTCGATGTCGAGTAGCTGGGCATCTTTCAGTTCGTAGGGCACATAATAGTCTACGCGATCCACTGCCAACTTCACATTGATGCGCTGCGTCATATCGTTTTTACCGTTCAGTACGGCTATTGCCGCAATGTCCTCAGTCTCCTGTACGGGTAGCAGCAGGTACTTAGTTGGCTGTTCCACTCGCAGCATGGCATGCTTCTCGCCTAGCACCATAGGCGTTACCTGCGCCATTGCCGATGCAGAGGTCAGCACGGCTGCCATCATCATCATTACCGTTTTTCTCATTTTGCTATTCATTTTTTTGTTGTACGATTTTAGATTTCTGCTGCAAAGGTAGTGTATTTCGCGTGTATATCCTATAAATAATGTTTCAAACATTAAGAAAAATCGTTCATTGCAACAAATTTATATGCAATGAACGATTATTTTATTTTTTTACCCATACTTTGTGCGAATGACTACCGCGAGTGCCGATGCCGGAACCTGGATCGGCGGTTAGTTCGCTTAAGTCGCGTGAGGCTTTTGTCCTGCTTTGGTCAGTAGCCAGAGCATAGTCTGTCAGCGTCATGTATCCATTTGCTTCAATAATTCTTTGGGCTTTAGCCAGACGTTCATCGCGACTCATTTTGCTCCTTCTTGGCGTTTGCACTTCTGTTTCAGCCTTCTCAAATGTGTTTTCGCGATTCATCTCGGCCAGAAGTTCTGCATCGGGCTTAAAGTTGATGCCTTTGATGGATACATGACGATACTTTGAACCTTCGCTGTCGTCATCGAACCCAAGCGATAGACTGAACGTGCCCAGACCGTCTATCTTGATGCTGTGCCCCATTGGCATCCACGCCTTCATTGTTTCAACCAGTGCATCCAGGACGCCTCGCATGGTGCCTTCGCTGAAGCTGCCGCCATAGGTCTTCATGTGCTTCAGTACGGTTTCGAAGTCGTGTTGAGTATAGGTCCGCATCTTGGGAAACAATACTTTCTTGCCGTCAGTCATCTCCTTTGGGAGTTCTTTCACTACATATTTTGCCATTGTATTCTAATTTTTATATTCCACGTCTATAAACTTATATTTCACGTCGAGGAACTTATATATCACGCCGCAAAACTTATGTTCCAGGACTTGAAATATAAATCTCTGATGCAAAGGTAATATTTTTATTTGAAGCCAACAAATTATTTGCCTAAAAACATCTCATAATATTGCTGGTGTGCCTATCTTACAAAAATGTGCGACTCTCACGAGCCGCACGTTTTTTTTGAAAAACCAATCCATTACCTTACTATTAACTTACTAACTAACTTTAACCAATTAATCACTCTATGAACCTAAAACAATTTACTAACTAATAACAATATGACTATATCCTAAATCTTCTGCTGCAAAGTTACGGCGTTTTTCAATATCCATCGATAACATTTGTTTCAACTGCTAACAAAAATCGTTCATTGCAACATTTTTTCGCGCAATGAACGATTATTATAAGAATTGTCGTAGTTATCTTACGATAATCTTCTTTCCGTTGAGGATATTAATACCCTTCTGAGGCTGGGCCAGGCGCTGGCCATTCAGATTGTACATGATGTTATCTTCTGTTTTTGCCTTACGGATAGCAGATACATTTGTAGTATTCAGCTTAATAGTGATGTTGGGGCATTTTGCATTGATGACATCCCATACAGGGCTCTCATACGTTGATCCTGTTACATCGAGCACTGTGGCGTCTGCTGCCAATTTTGCTGCGATGAGATCATAGTCGCTGAAGTCTTCACCGTGCCAGTCGCCATCCCATGTGTTCTGATAGTGCCCTGTCTCGATATTGCCAGTTACTTTCACCTCGCCTGTCAGTGAATTGTCAGCATAGCTGCGAACTCCCATACCATTCACCATTGGACCATTCAACTGGATGTCGTCGATGTAGATGGTCTTTCCCTCACCGTCGGCTGTCTCTTCGAAAGGCCAGATGGCAAGCACGTTGTTACCTGTGTCAGTAACCTTTTCATTATCAGGACCTGCTGCGAATTCGTAAACCATTGTCTGCCACTCATCTGGTGTGTCGTACCAGAATACGCGCTTAAGGTTGTAGGCTCCGTCCTTACCTTCCAGCTGTACCATCACATTATGCTTCTCGGCCATCTTGATGCGGAATGAGACACGACGCAAGCCCTTGAAATCAGCATCGCCGATAGGCAGTGCAGCATTATGATGCTCTTGATCCCAACCTCCAGGATTGGCTTTCAGTGTCACCTTCAAGCACTTGTTGCCGTTGTCATCAACCACTGTAGGGTCTGCTCTGTTCCAGAATCCGCCATCGGTATTTATTTCTTTATCCTCACCGTTCCAAAGAACTACTTGTGCATTGCATACTGTTGCAGCAAACATAGCTGCCATGAATATTATCTTTTTCATTGTTTTAAAGTTTTATATTAATGATTATTGCTGACTTACCTTAACATCGCTAACTGTGATCGAACCGCCGTAGTTGTTGATGCTCCAGCAGTTTTTCTGGATGCCGTAGATGCGCTGGGTGTAGGCGCATACATCGTTGATGTAAAGTGTCAGGACGCTGTTATCTGTGTAGATGTCGATGTTGTAGGTGTTGTCGGCGGGACGCTCGAACCAGTAGCCATCGGCGGCCTCGATGAAGCCCTTGCCTTCTTCACCTTCCTGCTCGAAGTTGAGCTTGCGGTGGTTATCGTCCTCGGGGGTCACTACGATGGTATAGTATTTCTTAGAATCTGTGCCACGTACGAACGATACACCAAACTTATCCCAGACGTTAGAGGTCTTTACGGTGAACGAGATGTGGTTGGCTGTGCCCAGACGGTTGTAGAGTACGTATGCTCCATCGCCGCTCAGTGAACCACTGTTGTAGCCATTCGATTCCATCACTGTAGCATTAACTGTCTGATTATACTTAGCTGCCATTGCAGGCACTGCACCCAGAGTAAGTGTTCCGTCGCTGTGCTGGATAATCTTGTGGCAAACCAATGCGCCACTCCAGTTAGGCTCGTTGCCGTCGCCAGCACCTACGTTGGTGTTCTTCTCGTGAATATCGCTACCAGAACGGAATGGGCACCATCCCCAGATGTAACGGTCTGTGCCGTTAGAAGCAGTCTTGGCTGCATAGAGTGAACGACTGTCGAGCACGCCCTCGTGTCCGTCAGGAGCCCACTTTGGTCCGTCATTGAGACAGTTCTTCAGTTCCTCATAGGTTGAGGCTACCATATACTTAACCTTACGGCTCCAGCTGGCGCGATAGCTCTCGCTGAACACGATGTACCAGTAGTCGCCCATCTTGAAGATGTCAGGACACTCCAGCATACGGTCCCAAATCATACGGATACGGCCTACGTGCTCCCAGTTTTTCATGTCGTTCGACTTGAACTCAGCAAATACAGGGTCGCCACCACCATTAGGATAGGTAGAGATAACCATGTGATAGAGGTTGTCGTCGGCTACGAATATCTGTGGATCGCGGAAGTCATTACCAGAGTAACCATAGTCAGGACCATTCAGAGTCCAAAGTTCGTCCTTAGTCCAGGTCTTAAAGTCGGTAGATGTAGCGCGCATCACCACTTCGCGATTCTTGCAGTTGCCGTTGTGACCTGTGTAGTAGATATAATATGTACCATCCTTCTCGTATGCGCAACCTGTACCCAGTGCCGCATCCTGCTGATAGTCGTTAGCACCGTATGCCAGCAACTCGCCCAGCGACTCGTAGTTAGCACCATCCTTGGTAGATACAGCCCAAATGGGGTGGAAGCGATAAGTCATGTTGTTGATGAACTCCTGCAGATAGAGCACCTTGAAGTCGCCGCTCTTCTGATCGTAGAAAGGCATTGGGTCGCCTACACGGCCAACAGCTGGTGTATAGAATGTGCCAAAGCCGGCAGCATCAGTCGAAGCGAAGAATGTGGTTGTGCCGTTCCAGTCCTTTGCGGGATCGCCGCTGAACTCCTCGTCGCTGCACGCCGTCAGCACAGAGGCTGACAGCATGAGTGCAAATACTGAATATATCATTGTCTTCATAACTTACAGTTTTTTTTATTTGGTTAGATAATTGAATGCGTTGAGCAGGATAGTGCCCATGTTGTCGTGATAGTTCGACTCGAAAGGAGTAGGAGAGTTCCAGTCGTAGAGACCTGAGCCCAGACAGATGATACCACCCTTACCAAACTCGCCGTTAGCAGCCTTCAACTCCCATGCGTTCACGCTGTTGTCGCCAGTCAGAGCGCGACCACCAGTCTTAGCTTCCATAGCATCCTTACCACCCTGATAAGTATCCCAGAATCCATACTGTGATGTGGTGTTACAGATGGTGTAATCCTTATCGAGTGTGTAGATAGCATTGTCTGGAGCACCTGGATAGGTTTTCAGGTTATTCCATAGTGGGTGAGTGATGTCGTAGGCAAATGTATGCCAAGGGTCGTCGCCCATCAGGTCGGAGCCTTCGCCGCCTCCGCCGCCCCAAACATTGTTTGGATAAGCGTCCTCAGGCATAGCACCCAGAGCAATAGCGTAGTTCACCGCGCTACGACCCAGTACGAATGCACCACCCTTCTGCCAGTATTCCTTCATCTTGGCCAGTGCTGTCATTGCTCCCTGTTCAGCCTCAGCAAATCCATTGTAATTGCCGTATGATGAGCAATGACGGTGGAAGAATATCAGCTTACATTTCTCGAGTGAGATATTTCCGCCAGCTACATCGCTCCATGATGCGTAGGCTGCACTTGCAATGTTACCAGTGAGCCACTTGGCAGCAGCCTTCTCCTCATCGTTCAGCAGTTCGATGTTTTCAGCATCGCCAACAAACAGTGCGATAGGATCCTCAATCAGTGTTACGTAAACCGTATAAACTGTAGTAGCAGTATTGTCGTTAAGTGTAATCTGGAACGGCTCAGTGAAGTTGCCCTTAGTGCCGCTAGCTGGACTACATGTGGCATCCTCGCTGCATTCAACTTCGAAAGTAGCATTGCTAAGGTCGATACCGCTGTTGGCCATCACGCTTACGGTGATAGTCTTGTCCTGCTGGTTTATGGCACCTTTCACACCCTCAAGTATGAAGAGCGACATCAAGGCCTCGTCGTTACGTACGCTTACCTGATAGTCCATTACCAAGTCGCCATTGCTGATGTGAAGATTGCGATCGGCATCAAAGTTGATGTGGTCGCCCACCTTCATATTGGTCTGTGCGCCAGCAGATACTGTCAGACTTGTTATCTCCATATCACCCTTCTGGGCGAAATCTACGGGCACTTTTACTTTTACCAGTCGCTTCTCTGTGTTGATGGTACCTTCGTATTGTCCGTTCAGGACAAACTTCTCAACCAAGCATGAACCGCTTACGTCGATGCTGCCCGTATGATCATCGTTACAAGCGGTGAGCCCGCATACGATGCATATTGCGCAGATAATGCTATATATCGTTTTCATAATTCTAAACTCTAAACTCTTAACTCTTAATTCTTAACTCTTAACTTAATAATCACCACTGTCCACAGTTCTGAGTGTAGTGTCCGTTAGATGCAGCCATCTGCTCGAATGGTATAGGCAGGTACTCATTCTTGTTGGCTGTAAACTGCGATCCGCTCAGGAAGTTCATCTTCTCACTCTCTGTAGAGTAGTACTTGTTGAGTACTGTAGCTGCATCGCCCCAACGTACCAGATCGAAGAAACGCTCGCTCTCCATAGCCAGCTCCAGTCGGCGCTCCATCTTTATTATCTTCATGGCCTCGTCCTTGCTGTAGTTACCGTTGTACTTACCTACTGCATAGTGTACGCCATATTTATTAGGATAGTTAGAAACGATGCTGTTTGTTGCCATACCTGCTGCACGCTCACGAACCTGATTTACCAGGGCGATAGCCTCAGAAATCTGTCCCAGTTGAGCCTGTGCCTCAGCACGCATCAACAGAACGTCAGCATAGCGTAGGACGATGCGGTTCATCGAACTTGCCCACTGTGAATCGCACAGATACAGATAGCTGTCTGTCAGCGCAGGATCAACATTCTGCTTCAGCGATACAAAGTATCCGAATGTACCACCACTGCGGCTCCAAGCGTTGCTCTCGGCAATCATAAAGCTTGGGTTAAACATATATGGAGTACCAGGTACGCCTACTGTTACAAACAGTCTCGGATCTACAGTTTGGGCTGAACCAACGGTATATTCCTCGTCGGCATAGGTGTCAAGCATTGGCAGACCGTCGCTGTTGGTGCGATAGGCACTTACCAGATTGTGCGATGGCTTGTAAAAATCACAACCAGAATCGTGAACCTTAGGAATACATGGTACAATCAGTCTGTAAGAGAAGTTCAGGTTGCCATAAACGGTACCGTCGTTTCTAGAGTACTGTATGGCCCAAAGACTCTCCTTACCGTTCTCATACTGCTCTTCAGGACGGAAGTTGTTGTGCATATCTGGCTCCAGACCATAGCCGGCCTTGGTATAGATGGCTGGATTGGTGTAATCTACAACCTTCTGCAGATCTGCCTCGTTGATGGCTGTTACCTGATTGCTGCTGGCATCGTCCTGACGATATGCCTTATACAGATATACCTTAGCCAGGAATGCTGCACAAGCGGCCTTTGTTGGGCGTCCCTTCTCAGTCTGAGCTTCTGGCAGTACTGCGTAGGCATCCTCCAGATCGTTGATAATCTGCTGCCAACCCTCGTCGTTGGTATACTCTGTGTTCGAGAGATTATTGTAGTCCTCTTCCTGCATGTTTGGCTTGTTCACAAATGGAATCTTCTTAAATAGTCGCTTCAGCTGGAAGTGGCCGTATGCACGCAGGAACTTCATCTCGGCAGTACGCTGCTGTATGGTAGCATTCTCCTGATCGGCACTTGCCAGAATGTCGAGCGACAGGCTGACGCGTGAAAGATAGTTATATAAGCGTGTCCAGATTGAACTGAAAGGCCAGTCGGTAGTCATCACGCCAGTACTCTTTTCCAGTCTGTGGAATGGTTCGCCATCAGAGAAGTCTGAACCGCCAACGTATGCGTCGTCGCTTCGTGTGTCGTAGTTCCAGAGTGAGAACGATGCGTTCATATCCTCAATCGAAACCAGTCCAGCGTATGCTGAAATCAGCACGTTGTCGATATACTCAGGGTTCTTTACCTCGTCCTGAGTCAGCGTTGCCTGTGGCACTTGTTCCTCCAGGAAATCAGAGCAGGCAGTAAGACCACAGATTACGCAGATTGCGCAGATTGTTCTATATATCGTTTTCATAATCGTTGCTATATTTTAGAATGAAACATTAAGTCCGAATGTAAGATTGAGGGGGATAGGATAGTTGAATCCTGGGTTCTCAGGATCGGCACCTGTAAACTTATTGCTCTTGATGGTGAGCAGGTTCTGAGCCGATGCGTAGAAGCGTATGCGGTCCGTGTGTAGCTTGTCTGTCACCTTCTTAGGTATGTTGTAACCCAACTGTATGGTGCGCAGCTTCACATAGCTACCGTTTTCTATGTAGTAAGATGATACACGTCCCTCGTTGTTGGTGTCTGATGTGGTCAGAGCGGGGATGTTGCTATTATGATTAGTGGGACTCCAAGCGTCGAGTGCACGCTTACCCTTGTTCAGATAAGGTACGTTGATGGCTGAGTTGGCCCAGAAGTCGGTCTGCGACTTATATCCGCGACAGTCTACATCAACACCCTGTACGCCTTGCCAGAACATAGTCAAATCCCAGTCCTTATACTGCAGATAGATGTTCAATCCCCAAGTGAAGTCGGGTGTTGGATCGTAAATCCAGTCCTGGTCGGCCTCAGTAATAACGCCGTCGCCATTCAGGTCCTTATAGCGTATGCGGCCCAGGCCAGCACCTTCCTGTGTAGCATGATTATCAATCTCCTCCTGACTCTTGAAGATCCCGTCGTAGATGTAGCCTACCTGCGAGAACATAGGATGACCTACAACACTCTTCACACCGTTACCACCATACTTACCGTTGGCAGCTACTGTCTCAGGCAGTTTTGTAATCTCATTCACATACTTACTGATGTTTCCGTTGATATCCCACGAGAAACCGTTCTCCAACTGATGACGATAACCAATACTCAGTTCCCAACCGTTGTTCTTTACCTCGCCGGCATTGATCCACTGACCAGAGCCCTCACCCATAGCAGCGATACCTTCCATGAAGAGCAGAATGTCTGTGGTCTTCTTATTGAACCAGTCGAAACTACCATAGATTTCGTTTCTTAGCATTGCAAAATCAACACCGATGTTATGTTGTGTGGTGGTTTCCCACTTGATATCGTCGTTGCCGCGCTGATTGCGTACGTAACCGTTAGCCAGATCGTATCCGCCGTTTTTACCGCTAATGTCGTATGATGAACCAGCCTGACCGCTACCCCACAGTCCTGTTGATACTACGCTCTTGTAGAGGGTGTAGCGTGATGTGTTCGAGATTTCCTGGTTACCAGTCTGTCCCCAAGAGTAGCGCAGCTTCAGATTGTCGAGCCAGCTCTTTGTCTTAGCCATAAACCTCTCTTCTGAGAGACGCCAACCTGCTGATACTGATGGGAATGTACCGTATTGGTTGTTTGTACCAAATCGGCTCGAACCATCTCGACGGATAGTAAAGCTAGCCAGATACTTGTCATCATAGGTGTAGTTAACCTTTCCGAAGAAAGACACAAGACTGAAACCTTCGCCCGATCCTTCTGCCAGTTGTTTGCCTGCACCAGCACTTGGCCACATATAGTCTGTGTTCAGAATAGCCAACTCATAACGCTTGGCACTGTTCCACTTATAGTCCTGACGATTCACCTCAGTACCAATCATGGCGTCGCCGCGATGCTTGCCGATTTCAAGATTGTAGGTAGCTATGGCGTTCCACATCCAGCGCATCCAGTGCTCCTGCTTGCTCTCTACGGCACTATCGGTACGCTTTACCTTACCATTTTCGATAGGGTAGGTAAAGAATCGCTGCTCTTTCTGTGTGTAGTCCATACCAAGAGTGGTGCGAATCATGAAGTTCTTGAATGGAGTGATGCTCAGATGTACATCGCCGAATGAGCGCCACTGTGTATATTCATTGTCCTTTGCATTGTCGATCATGCTCAGTGGATTCTCGCGCTCAGAGTAAGCACCCAGTGCCTGAGCGTACTTGCCGTTTTCGGCATATATTGGGAAGTTGGGGTTAAACTCCAGTGCGTGCTCCAGTACGCCGCCAGGAGCGTCAACACCCTTTGTACGGTTCACTGTGAAGTTCTCGCCAATTACAACTTTACCATCGAATAACTTATAGTCTGCATTAGCACGAGCCGACAGGCGATTGAAGTTACTCTTCTTAATGGTTCCCTGGTTGTCGTAGTAGCCCAGTGAGAAGAATGAGCTTCCCTTCTCCGATCCATTGCTTACAGAGAGATTATACTGCTGTACCACACCTGTGCGTGTAATTTCATTAAACCAGTCTGTATCACCTGCTCGTACACTGGCGTTCTCGTCCAGATACATGTTCATAGTCATATCATTCAGTACGGGATTGCCTTTAGCGTCGTAGCTCCAGTCGTAGTTGTATCCTAGGTTATTGTTGCTTGGGTTCACACCATCGTTCACGCAAGCCTGCCAGTATGCACGTCCCCACTCGCTGGCGTTCATCGTCTCAATCTTATTAGTATAGAATGATGTGGCAACGCTGCCATCGAAGTTCACCTTCACCTTGCCATCCTTACCCTTCTTGGTGGTGATAATGATCACACCATTGGCAGCACGCGAACCATAGATACTGGCTGAGGCAGCATCCTTCAACACCTGGATGCTCTCGATATCATTACCGTTCAACTCATGCATACCAGCTTTTGTGGGTACGCCGTCGATAATGTAGAGTGGATCGTTGTCGTTCAGGGTTCCAACACCACGTATACGAACCGTAGCAGCACCTGATGGATTACCATCGGCTGTGATATTCATGCCTGGTACACGACCTTGCAGAGCCTTCATCGGGTTGTTTTCGTTCTGCTTGGCTATCTCATCTACACTTACGGTCGAGATGGCACCAGTCAGGTCTGCCTTACGCTGGGTGGTATAACCAGTTACTACCACTTCTTTCAGTAGTTCGCTGTCGTCTTTCAGCGTTACCTTCATACCTTGTTGTGCTGGCGCCTCCTGTGTCTGGTAGCCAATGTACGAGATAACGAGGATAGCACCTTCGTTTACTTTTAAGGTGAAGTTTCCATCGAAATCAGTCACAGTACCGTTTGATGTTCCTTTCTCCTTCACTGTGGCGCCGATGACCGATTCTCCTGTAGTGTCGACCACCGTACCCCTGATCTCTGTCTGCGCGTACATTATAGTACTCATCAGCAAGAGTGCAAAACTCAGAAACATTTTCTTTAGTTGTTCCATTGTTGATCGTTTTAATTGTTAGTACTCATTTGATTTTAAATTTCTGCTGCAAAAGTACTAATGTATCGTGCGAACAGCGATAAAATATCGTTCACTGGAGAGCAAAATTGTTACATGAAACAAATTTCGACTATTAAGTCAGATTTGTGAACTGCTTTATTTCACAACAAAGGGCAGAAATTATTCTGCCCTTAGGTCTGTAGGATATTTGCCGAACTGCTTTTTGAAACATGTAGAGAAGTAACCAGGTGTACCAAAGCCCACTTCGTAAGCTATTTCGCCTACTGTTTTAGTGGTCGATGTCAGTAGTGCGTATGCTTGTTGCAGTCGCATCTGCCGCAGCAGTTCCACTGGAGTTTGACCTGTGATGGCTTTCACCTTTCTATATAATTGCACTCGGCTCAGTCCCATCTCTTCTCCAAGATCGTCCATCTTCAGATTGGGATTCGACATATTTTTGTGGATGGCCTCGTTCAGTTGTTCGGCAAAGAGCATATCCTGGCTCTTGGGTGAGGGTAATTCTTCTTCTGGCTTAACGAATATCTCGTGTAGTTTGCGATTGCTGGCATCTGTATAAAATAGTGTCTGTTCCTCGTTCATTGCCTGTCGTTGGCGTATTGTTTTGCGTCTTAGCCAATAAGCAATTGCAATCATTATGAAAGCAAGAATTAGGACTGCGATAGTTACAAAACTTGCAATCAGTATCTTGTGCTGGGTATTATAGAGTCCAAAGTATCCCTCAAGTTTATCTTGGATGGTAATGAGGTTGTAGTTCTGTCTCATCAGTTCGCGACTGTTCAAGTCGGCTATGTTGGCATTCTCTGGTGTAACAAGCATCCCCTGTAATGTGTTCTCGCGCTCGTATGGCTTTCCTGTCAGGATGTCGAGTGCCAGTTTTACAATTTCCTCTCCGTGAGTAGGATAGACATACGTACCCACCTGATGCCCAAACTGCACATACTCGATGCCTTCGCCAGGCAGACCGTCTATGCCTATTATCTTAATCTGCCCCTCAATACCCAATTCTACCACAGCCTTATACACACCTGTTGCCATTCCGTCGTTATGACAGAACACCACGTCGGGCAATTGTCCTGTCTTGATTTGCTCTACTATTATGCGGCAGGCTTCGTCAGATGTCCAGTCGGCTTCTTTCCATACATAGTTTATATTTTTGTGTTCAGACATGACATTGGAGAAGCCTTCGTGTCGTTCTTGCGCTGGCGATGTGCTCATGGCTCCTGTTATCTCCATCACAAATTTACCACCGAGACTAGCAGCATATTGGCCCATTGTTTTTCCTGCCTCTACATTGCTGCCGCCGATAAACGCCGTATAGTTATTGGTTGCAGCCTTGCGGTCGAAGTATATTACGGGTATACCCTTCGCTTGTACCTTTGTAATAGCATCGTCCAACTCTTTCGACTCATTAGGTGCTATCACCAGCAAATCGATGCCACTCTCTACTAGACTGTCTATCTGATGAATCTGGCGATCGGTGTCATCGTATGCACAGGCAATGACTACTTTTGCATTTTGATCGTACAGATGCTGGGCGGCCAGCATTTCGCTGTTCACCTTCTCGCGCCATTGGCCTGCTCCGCATTGCGATACACCTATCTTATAGGTATTCTCAGCAGAGCATGATGCTAGCAAAGCTGCTGCAATTATGAGATGTTTAAGTTTCATACGAATCGTTTATTTGTGCTATCTGCCTGCAAATATACAACTTTTATATGAATAACGCAATAGGATGCCTAAAAAAAGTGTGCGACTTTCACGAGCCGCACCTTTTTTACTCAAAAACCAATCCATTACCTTACTACTAACTTACTAACTAACATTAACCAATTAATTACTCGATGAAC
>JAEEGJ010025152.1_pt1 | contig 12242 bp, 7 predicted proteins | sample 8958761 | NCBI WGS metagenome assembly JAEEGJ01 (sample SAMN16246546, study PRJNA631951) | gut metagenome | biome: gut microbiome; feature: rumen; material: RS-attached | host: Bos | place: Iran: Karaj | collected 2018-10 | reverse complement strand
TCTTGAAGTTTTAATTATTAAAAAGAAAAAATGAAATATGAAAAAAATAAATTAATAATTGATGAAACAAATATAAAATTTGAATTAAAAGATAAAATAGTTAATTTCTCAATAAAAAAGAAAACAATTATTAAAAAAAAAGGAAAATAAAAGTAGATAAACATTATATTTTATTTATATAAAAAAGTTAATTCACTTTTTTTTTTGAATTAAATTCATAAACATAAAATAAAAAAATCTTAAAAATGAATGATAATGAGAATAGTTTTAATTATTCCAGTTTTGAAGAATATTATGATAATCAAGAATTTCAAAATAATATGAATGAATTATTTGGTGAATCACAAAAAAAGTTAATTTTTAAAATAGAAAAAAATAAAATGTATAAATTTTTTAAACCTGTTTTCTCTTTGGAAAATATTTTAACTTGGAAATTTAGGTTAAAAGAAGATCAAAAAAGTAATGTAATAGAAACAAATTTACCATTAATAAAAAATATAACAATAAATGTGACAAATGAAGAAATAACACATAAATATAAAAATATATTAGAAGAATATCAATATTTACCAACTCAAAAAAATGAAAAGATTAAAGCTTTAAAAGAAAATGAAATGAAAATTAGAGATTCTGAATTTAGAAGAAGAAAACAAAGAGAAATTATTTTCATAATAATAAAATGTAATGAAATTTTGGTATCCTATTTAAAATTTTATATGAAAAAAAATGAAAATTATAAAATTCTCCCTTCTCCACCGTCTTAAGATATTTTTTTAATTGGGAAAAAAATGATATATATATTTTTAAAAACTATTATTAACAATAGAAAAACAAATAATTAGAGTATAAAAATAAAAAAATAAATTAAACCTTTTTTTCCATAATTTATTAAAAAGCACTGTATTCTTTATTTTTTACAAAGTCATTTTCAATGATTCATTATATTATTGTGAAATTATTCAAAAAATCAAAAAATAAAATAAGTAATTGTTTTATTATTAACTATTTATTTTTTTCCATTGTTTTTATGTATTATTTATACTAATTATATATTCAATAAATAATTTAAAAGCAAATTGTGATATAAATAATTCAATTCTCAAAAAAGTGTAGTTAGTGTTTCAAATATTTTTTCAATTTCATTAAACACATATATATATATATCATTTCCTAAAAAATAATTTTTCTTATGAAACAATATATATTGTATTACTTATTTCTTTCCTTTTTACATTGAAATGTATTCCTTTTTTAATTTTCAAAGGCATTCAGGAGATAACAATAATTCTAGATAAATATAATATTGTTAGGAAAAAATGGATCAAATATTAATCCATATGGATTGAATTTAATTATTAAGTCAGAAATGAATCTTTCTGTTTTTTAAATAAATTATTTCCCATTTATAAATAAAAAATAGTTTTTTAAAGGAAAATTAATTCAATTTTAGTTAAATTTTGTTGGTTCTTTTTTATTTATCTTTTTAATTTTAACATTTAAATGATTAAAAACGTTTTTTTATGATTTGGTTTATAATTCTGCTTTTAAAATTTTTTTAATATTTTTTAATTGTTTTATTGAAAAAACATTTTTCATAAATAACTTACAAAACAAATAATTTAAAAATCAATTCTAAATTACCAAAAAGGAAATATAAAGAGTATGAGAATTCTATTTTTTACAATTAAAATTGAAAAAAATGGGTTCATAATTTATTTAATAGTAATTTTTACAAAATAAAAACATATATATATATATTAAATTCATATTATAACATAAAAGAGAACAAATTTTTATTTTCTCAAAAATAATATATGGAAAAGAATAAATAAGAAAAATTAAAGGAAATTATCCTAAAAAGAACAAAATTAGATATAAAAATCAAAGTTTAATTAATTATTAAAAGTAATCTCAGATTATAGAACAAATTATCAGGATATGAATAATTCATTCCACTAATATTAAATCTAATAATAATAATTATCTTGGTTAACTCACTAGTTTCATCAATAGTTCTGTTTCTTCATCGGATTCTGAAAATAAAATAAAAAATATTGAGAATTATTTCATTTAAAATAGGATATCAATCAAACAAAAATACTTTTTATAGAAATATATTTAATGAAAAATTTTATTGTCTTCTTATTTTTTAGTGGAGAATAACTGTAAGAAATAAAATAAAATGTTTTTATATTATCAAATACATTATTTTTTATTGAAAATTCAGTTTATAAAAGATTCTTTATTATACTTACTTTAATTTTGTCTTATGGGAAAATGAAAATATAATATATTAAGAATTAATATTTAAATCTTAATTTAAATTAAAAAAAACACATATGAAATTAAGTTAAAAAAAAATTTATTGATTATTTATAAGAAAAATAAAATGGAAAAAAACAACAATAACAATAATAAGGTAATAGATAGCATATATATGGGTGACTTAGAAATATCATTAATAAATAATAGAGAAACTAAAAATGAATTATCGAATGATATAGATGTTTTACATTCTCAAATTAATTCTTTAAAAGATCAAATAGAAGAATATATAAATAAATTAACAATTACTATTTCTAACTTAGAAAATTGTAACAATGAAAAAATTGAATTAGAAGATGAAAAAAAAAAGCTGATTACAGATGTTGAGAAAAAAGACAGTGAAGTTAAAGAATTAAAAAATAGAATAAATCAACAGAAGGATGAGATAAATAGTATAAAAATAGATTTACAAAACAGAGACAATAAGATAAAGGAATTAGAAAAACAATTAAATGAGAATGCAAATGAACTTCTTGATAGTTTAAATAATAAAATAAAAGAATTAAATGAGAATAATTTACAATTAAATAATAAAATAAAGAAATTAGAAAAAGAATTAACAGATAATAATATAAAATCAAATAATAAAATAAAGCAATTAGAAAAACAATTAAATGACAACAATATAAAATCAAATAATAAAATAAAGGAATTAGAAAAACAATTAAATTATAATGCAAATGAACTTCTTGATAGTTTAAATAATAAAATAAAGAAATTAGAAAAAGAATTAAAAGATAAAAATAATAGAAATTTCAACGATGAAATAGAGAAAAAGAGTGAAAATAATTCTTTAAATTATATTTCTTTAAATATTTCAAATATAGATGATTTAATTGGAAATGGATGGAAAATAACTAAAAATTATAAAGAAGATTTTAAAGAAGAATTAATGGATGAAAATGGAAAAGGATTAATAATAGGATTTTTAGGAGATAATTATGAAGGAAAAACATATTATATAAATAAAATATTTAAATGTAATTTATCTTTAGAACCTACTAATAATATTAATTATTATTATATTAATAAGAATATTAGAATAATTGATATTCCAGGTACAAATAAAATAATATTGCCTAAAATGAATAATGAAATGAGAGATACTATTTTTGGTTATCAAAAAGATCAATTATTACAAGATAAAATTTTAGAAACAAAAAAAAAAGATTTCATAATACAAAAATTTATAATTGATAATTCAATAATTAATATAATGATAATAAGTTCATTTAATTTAGAAACTAAAAAAAGAATAGGAAAATTAATAAGAATATTTAATGAAAATTATCAAAATTCTGCAGTTATAAAATCTTTATATATTATTCATAATAATTTGAAAATAAAATCAGATGAAGATTATAATAAATATATTGAAAATAATTTTCCTAAAGGATATTATTATAATAAAGATAATATAGTATTCACTGAAAAATTAAATGAAGAAGCAGAAAATAAATTTGAAGTATTACATTTTATTCCAAAATCATATAAAAAAGAAGAAGATGAAGTAATTGGAAGAATAAATGAACAAATATATTCTCATCTTCAAATTAATTTATCAAAATTCAATGATATGCTCTTGTATACTTTTAACCAAATATCTCATAATATTATAAGCGAAAATTCAAAATGTGAAATCACAGAAAATCATCTAAAAATTACTGGTAAAAAAAACATCAATGATATTTCATTAAGCAATAGTATTATTTGGTTTAATTTTAAAATCCCTATTCCAGATTATATATGTTACATAAATAATAATAATGAATTCATTTTTGAGATTAATTTGGCAGGATTTAAAATTTTATCAATAAAAAAGGACAATTTGCCTCAATCAATTTGTTTTTCTGTCAAAGCAAAAAGACAAAAAGAAAATATCAAAGAAATTATTCAAATAAATAGAGCTCTTGGCGATGAAATTAATTTTGAAATAAAAATTGATAAACTTAAATTAAAAGGAAAAACTCTTTGTTGTGAAGAAGAAAAAGAAAAAAATGGATTAACAATTTATAAATATAAATTAGAAAATTTATAAATAAATTTATTTAATAAATTTCAGTATCAACTTTAATTTATTAATATTAAAAAAATATAATAATCAAAAAATTTTCTTTAATCTAAAAACACTTAGCAATCAAAAAAATAAAAAAAATAAAAAAAAATGGATGATTTAAATGAAGATTTTAACCTAGATGTAATTCCTGAAAAAAAATCCAAATTTTCTTTAAAAATATTAATCCCCTTAATATTGATAATAGTATTATTAATAGGAATTATATTATTTTTAATATTTCGTGACAAATCATCCGAAACAATTACATGGGAATTAGCATATGAAAAAGCTGAAAAATTCCTTACAAAATTTTCTTTAGAAGAAAAAATTTCTCTTTTATTCGGAACAGAAAACATGAATGGAAAATGTTGTGGATCAATAGACAACATAACTAAAAATAATTTCAAAGGAATATGTCTTCAAGATGGACCTGCAGGAGTAAGATTTTCAAAAAAAACAACATCATGGCAATCTTCAATAAACACAGCATCAACATTTAATAAAAATTTAATATATTTAATCGGAAAAAATCAAGGATATGAATTTCAAAAAAAAGGAATAAATATAATGTTAGGACCATGTTTAAATATTATGAGAATGCCTGTTGCAGGAAGAGTATGGGAAAGTTATGGTGAAGATCCTTATTTAACAGGAGAAATAGGAAGTATTATTATTAAAGGAATACAATCACAAAATGTTATTGCTTGTGCTAAACATTATATAGGAAATGATCAAGAAACTGATAGAAAATGTTCTTCTTCGAATATTCCTGAAGAAGCTCTTTGGGAAATATATATTGAACCTTTTTATAAAGCTATTAAAAAAGGTGATGTTGGTTCTATTATGGAATCTTATAATGCTGTTAATGGAACACTTCTTACTAAAAATAAAAGGTTACTTCAAGATATTCTTAAAGATAAAATAGGATTTAAAGGATTTATTATGAGTGATTGGTGGGCTGTTGTTGATAATGATACTAATAATTTTAATAGTGGACTTGATATGAACATGCCAGGAGGAAAATATATAGGAAAAGACTATATTGGGAGAAATAATAGTTTTTGGTCTGATATGGAAAAATGGGTTAATAATTCAGAAGTTAGTGTTGATAGAATTCATAATGCTGCTTTAAGGATTATTGCTACTATGTATAAATTAAATCAAATTCCTGATAAAATTAATAATAATAGAGAATATCCTAATGTTGATATTGATTATGATACTCAAACTAATGAAAGTATTAGTTTAAATAGGAGAGTTGCTGCTGATAGTATTGTTTTATTGAAAAATGATGATATTTTACCTATTAATAAAAGTATTTCTTCTATAAAAAATATTGCAATTATTGGGAATGATGCTATTGATGTAGGTTGTTTAAAAATCGGTGATTGTTCATGTAAAAATGAAACAAATAAAATATTTCAAGGTCACTTGGCTTTAGGTTATGGTTCAGGAACCACATCATTTAATTATTTATCAGATCCTTTAACTGCAATAACAAAAATGGCAAATTCCTTAAATATAACAATAACTTCATCAACAAAATTAATTGATGGGAAAGAAGATATAGAATCAGGAGTAAATATTGCTAAAGAATCAGATTTATCTATAATATTTGTAAATGCAGATTCAGGTGAAGATTACATAGAATTAGAACAATCAATAGGAGATAGGGAAGATTTAAATGTTTGGCATAATGGAAATGAATTAATAGAAAAAATATCAGAAGTAACATCAAATATAATAGTAGTAATAAATGCACCTTCAGTAGTAAATTTACCATGGAAAGATAAAGTAAAAGGAATATTATTTGCAGGATTTCTAGGAGCTGAAAGTGGAAATGCAATAACTGATATATTATTTGGTAATATTTCACCTTCTGGTCATTTACCTTATGTTTGGGGTAAAAGAGAAGATTATCCTGCTGATGTTAAATTCAATGGTAGTAGATGTAATATCAATAATAATAATATTGAATTTAGACAATATAATTATAGTGAAGGACTTTTTGTTGGACAAAGATGGTTTGATTTAAAAAATATTCTACCTATTTTTCCTTTTGGTTTTGGATTAAGTTATACTAAATTTAATTTTAGCAATTTAAAATTAAATATGAAAAAAGAGGGTTTGTTTGTTTCTTTTAAAGTAAAAAATGTTGGGAATTTTAAAGGGAGTGTTGTTGGAATGGTATTTTTAGGTTTTCCTGAAAGTGTTAAAAATTATCCTATTAGAGTTTTTAAAGGTTTTGAAAAAATAGAATTGGACATTAAAGAAGAAAAAGATATGGAAATTATTATTGAAGAACATGATTTAAGTTATTATAATTTAGATAAAAAAGATTTTGTTAGACCTCTTGAAGGGAAATATAAAGTATATGTTGGAGAAAATGCAAGAGATTTTGTTTTAACTGATGAAATTAATGCTAATTATTAATATTTATTTTTCTCATTTTTAATAATGTATTTTTAATTAATTTAATAATAATTATTTTAATTGTTTTAAATTATTATATTAAGAGAATCATTAGTTTAAAACCGAAGATAAAATGAAGAATAAAAATGAAATTATGCTTTTGGTTGAATTCTTTCAAGTTAAAGATAAAAATAAAATAATATGTAAATCCCAAGAATGTAAATTATCTATCGTTCAAGATAATTTAGAAAAAAATCAATATAGTATTTTATGTAAAAATGAAGATTATCAAGAGGAAAATAAAAATGAAAAAAATTGGATGGAAATGAAATTTCCAATTACAAAAAATTTATACATTTGTCAGTTTTCTAATTTATTTATTCAATATTTTCTTTGGAAATTCAAAGGAATATTATATTTAGCCAAAATATTAATTGATGATATTAATAAAAACACAAATATTTTTATTGAAACTATAATTAAATATATTATATTAAATGAAGAAAATATTCCTTTCTATCAAAATAAAGTAATTTCAAAAGAAGATATTAATGTATATTTTCCTAATTATGGAATAATTGATAATATTCCAAATTTTCTAAATGAATATTTAGATATTATCAATCAGAAAGGATTAGAAAATAAAATGATTAAATTTTCCAAAAATATAAGTAGAGTTGAAAGTTTTATTAATCCATATCAAACTAAAAAAATATTTTCAGCAGAAGGAAAACTTTTTTGTTGTAAAGATTATAAATTAATAAATTGCTTTGATAGAGATTTTTTAACTACTTTAAATGTATATAATTTATATTTTGAAAAAGATATTTTTATTCTTTCAAACGAATCTTTGTCTGGCATAATATTATTGAAAAAATATTATTCAAAATTGCCTAACTTTGAAATTATTCCAAGTATTAAGAATGGAATAATATTTTCAAATTTTCAAATTTTTTTTGAAGCATTATCTGAAAATTTTGTTTTTATATTTGAAGATAAATATAGTTTTGAAGAATTTATTTTGAGATTCAAAAAAAAAGAAGAATTAGAAATTAATCAAGATAATATTATGAATAATTATTCTAATAACACAATAAATGAAAGTAATAATTTTATAAATAATAGTAATATTGATTCAAATCATAAAAAATATATCAATAACAAAAATGCTTTAAATTATAAAACTCCAAATTATGACCCAATAAAAATTACTCAATCATTAAGAGAAAATTCTAATTTATCTTATAATAATATTAATGATTTTAATGATGAAAAAGAAGAAGAAAATTATAATAATGAAAAAGAAGAAGAAAAACAAAATTTTAATGATGAAAGAAATGAAGAAATACAAAATTCTTTTGATCTTTCTAAATTTAATATTGAATCAATTATTTCAGTATATAATGAATTTACAAATGAAAACACAAATTTGAGTGTTGAAAATGAATATAATAATTTAAATATTAATACTCAAGAAAATAATAAATTTTCATTTCAAAATTATACATATAATCAAATATATTGTGTGACTGAAAATAATAGAATAAATGTTTATCATCCAAGTGAAATAAATTTAACTCAAATAAAATCATTAACTCCAATTAAAAATTCATTAGGAAATAATATTAATATAAATCAAATGAACTTTTTTAACAAAGGTATAAATTTACTATTTTTAGATAATAATAACCCAAATGTTATTACAAATTATGATTTAATCAAAAATAAAATAGTGAATGAATGGAATATAAATAATAATAATAAAATAAAATGCATTTACCCACAAAAAAAATTTGATCAATTAACTGAAAATACTTTATTTTATGGAATAACATCAAAATCAATGTTTTTATTTGATGGACGATTAAAAGAAGGAAAAATTAATGAAGAAAAAAAATATGAGAGTAATTATAATTTTAATTATATTTCTTCTGGAAAAAATGGGCAATTTGCAATATCAAGTGAAAAAGGAGATGTGAGAATATTTAATAAAATAGATAAGGCAACAAATTTATTTTCTTTTAAAAAAGAATGTATTAATGCAATTGATATTTCTAATAATGGGAATTATATTCTTATTACTTGTAATAATTATTTAATTTGTATTAATGTCCTTGGAAAAAATAAATTAAATGGTTTTTATAAAAGATTAATTAATGACAAAAGAAATGAACCTATTTATTTAAAATTATCTGATAATGATTTGAAGCAATATAATTTATATAATGTTAAATTTGCAAATGGTAAATTTAGCATTAATGATGAAAATGAGAATGATATAATTTGTTCACTTGGAAAATATTTAGTTATTTGGAAATTCAATTCAGGTAAATATGATAAATATAAAATTATTGAAATGGAAGATAATATTCTTTCTATTGAATTTAGATATATGAAAAATCAAATTATTGTAACAATGCCTAAAAATATAACTGTTTATAATCATATATATGAGTCTTTTTAAATTTATCAAAGTGACCAATTAATTCCCTATTTATTACGTTTCATAAATTTATAAATTCATATACTATTTATCACATTATAATGTATTCGTTTATGTAAATGTTTTAAATGAACTTTAATAATAGAATTTGATTTTTGATAAATTGATAAATGTATTATTTGTGTCTAAATTGGTGTTATTGAATTTTATTTTTATCATTAGAAAACTATTAACATTTTCTTTTTATTTGAATTTTCTTTTTTCTTTTTCACATCTTAATTATATATTTCTATCATTATAATTATTGCAGTCAATTCCATGAATTATATCATAATTAGGAAGATTATTAGAAATTGTTTTGAGAGAATTATATTTATATTGATTTTATTCTTTATAAAAAGAATTAACTCTTTTAAAAGTATTAATTAAATTATTAAAGTATTTTCTTTCATTGTTCATAAATTTAATATGTTCTTTAGAATTAACATGAACTGAATAAATCAAAAATTTTTTATGATATATTTCATAATAAATTCCAATAGGTCTTTTGAAGAATTTATATCATTTATTGAATTATTATTGAATTATCATTATTATCATCATTATAATCGTTTATTATTTTTAATTCACTTGATGAATAAAATATTGAAAATCCTTCTTGATTTTTCTTTATTAATTTAATATCCTTTTCATTATCATTCATACTTTAAAATTGATTAAAAAAATCTTTTCTTGTGATTTATAAAATATTAAAAGTACTATTAAATAATTAATATTAATATTTTCTGATAATCCATAATAGAATATTATTTTCAAATTATTTTTTTGTCTTTCAAATCTTAAAAGTAAATTGAAAAAATCTAAGGCAAACAATTATGATTAAAAATACCTTCATAAATAATACAATTAAAAATGTTTTTGGATAATTTTTAATTGTTCAAAAAAAATTATTATTTATAATATAAGGTAATTTCTCCTTTATTTAAAAGATAATTTTTTTCTTTAAATAAATTTAATGATTCAATAATTATCCAATCATCTTGTAAAGAAAATGTCACTCTCATTCAAAATTTAAATAAAATTGTTTCTAAATTCTTCACCATCACTTCAGAAAAATCTTTTTATTTTTTAAATTGAATTTCGATAAGTAACAATAAAAAAATATTCTTTTAAAAACATTTATTTTCTCAGACGAATTTTGAGTCAAAATTCATAAAAATATCTAAATAAATAAAAAATAAATAAATATGACGTTTCAATAGTGATTGGATTTTCATATTTTGATTTGATATTTTGATATGTTATTTATTATAAGTCACTGAATAAAATCAATAAAAAAAATACATAAGAGAAAACAAAATAAAAGGAATTTAATCAATTTGATTTTTTCAATATCTATAATTGGTTTATGATTATTTAATAAAGTTTTTTTATTATTAATAAATTAAAAGTTGTTTTTTTATTTACTTAACATTTGGTAATTTTGATTAATGTTAGAATCATTTTTTTTAATACAATAAATTATAAATAAATAATTTATATTTAATATGAATAGTTTAAAACAAAAAATCAAAATTGAATCCCAAAAATATATTTTTCCTCTGATTATCCATTTATATGAATTAAATACTTTCATTTTTTTCTGGGTTTATAAAAAAATCTTAAAATAAAAAAATATGAATTTATTTAAGAATGAGTTTTGGAGTTGTTATAAAAATTGTTTATTATATTAAAAAGAATTTGATAAAAGATGTGAATAGAAATAATTAAAAATTTTCTGTTTTTATAAAGAAAAAAAAATTAAAAGAAATAATAAAAATTCATATAATTCTTTAAATGTATTTTTTTAAAAGTAAAAATGGAAAATAAAGAAGAAAAAAATAATGAAATAATTAAAGCTCAAGAAATTTTAAAAGAAAAAGCAAAAAATAATAAATTTATTGTAAAAAATATTATCCCAAGAAAAAACCCTTCAGTATATACTCAAGGACTAATTTTAAAAAGTGAAAAAGAAAAAAATTATTTATATGAAAGTGGAGGATTATATGAACAATCAACCTTAACAAAAATGGAATGGCCAAGTCAAACAATAATGCAAAAATTATTTTTAGATGAAAAATATTTTGGAGAAGGAATATCATTTAATCAAAACAATGATAAATTATATCAATTAACATGGAAAGAAAAAGTAATATTAGAGTATGATAATAATAATAATCAATTAATTTTTAAAGATTATATTCCTTTACCAAAAGAAATAAATGAAGGTTGGGGTTTATGTGAAGGACTAGATTCTGAATTTTATTTAACTGATGGAACTGATATAATTTATATTTTAGAAATTAAAAATAATTTATTTGAAATTAAAAATCATATAAATATAAAGTATGAACATATGAAAATTGATTACATTAATGATTTAGTCTTTGTCAATAATTATATTTGGGCAAATCGTTATTATGATGATTCTATTTTTAAAATTAATCCTAAAAATGGAAAAATTGAAGATACTTATTCAATGCAACCTTTAATTGAATATGAATTAAATACTGGGAAATTAACTCATAATTTATTGGATGATGGTTATGTTTTAAATGGAATTGCTTTTAATAATATTAATAATACTTTTGTAATCACAGGGAAAATGTGGGATAATTATTATGAAATTCAATTTATTGAGGACTAAGAAAATTAATAAACAATTAAAATAGTTATATCTCTATAAATCATTATTAAAAATATCATTAATTGTTTAAATATTTAATTAAATTCTTATTTTTTTTAATTTATTTGAAACTTTTATTAAATTTTATTTTTTAATATTCATTGTAATCATTCAAATAATAAAAATATTTTTTTTAATAATTATAATTGAAAAAATAGTTAATCTTTCATTTTTTTTTTTTTGATTTTCAATTAAAAAAAACACTAAATTAAAAAAAATATCATTCTACAGATATATATAAAAAGATGAACTCTAATTTATATTTAAGATATATATTATCT
>JAEEGJ010025151.1_pt1 | contig 12242 bp, 10 predicted proteins | sample 8958761 | NCBI WGS metagenome assembly JAEEGJ01 (sample SAMN16246546, study PRJNA631951) | gut metagenome | biome: gut microbiome; feature: rumen; material: RS-attached | host: Bos | place: Iran: Karaj | collected 2018-10 | reverse complement strand
GGATTCTCCATCTCCTTAGAGATGAGCTGATAGTCGAGCAAGCATCCGTATACCGCAAGAGCGGTGTGAAGAGGATTGAGGCAGGTACATACCTTCATCTTCTCAACTCTGTCAACGGTCTCGCGCTCGGTGTAGATAACGCCTACCTTATCAAGTGCAACCTTGCCGTTGGGGAATGCATCTTCGATTACAAGATACTGGCACTCCTCAGCGTTAACAAAAGGTGCAACATAAGTGTTCTTGGAAGTGATGACAGGCTCAAGTTCCTGAATGCCGTCATCAATCAAAATCTTCTCAACAGACGTATCGGGTCTGGGGGTAATCTTATCAATCATGGACCAAGGGAAGGAAACCTTGGACTTGTCCTCAACGTACTTAACGAAGTCTTCGCTTACCAATCCGTTCTCTGCCCATGCCTTGGCAAAAGAAGAAACCGCGTCAAAAAGCTTGTCTCCGTTATGAGAGCAGTTGTCCATGCTGACCATGGCTACCGGAAGAGCTCCTGCCGCAAATCTGCTGTACAAAAGAGCGCTTACCTTACCCATGTAGCTGGTAGCCTTCTCGGGACCGTTTGCAAAGTCTGCCGCAACACCGGGAGCAATCTCTCCGGCAGCGTTCTTAAGGCTGTATCCTTTCTCGGTAATGGTAAAGCTTACCATCTTAAGAGAAGGACTTGCAAAAATCTCGTGTAATCTGTCGTAATCTGTTTTATTGTCAGGGTCTACGGTTACATATTCAACAATGCTGCCGATGACAGCCTTGTCAATTGTACCGTTGGCCTTCAAAGTGACATCAATGCCAAGTCCGTCGTGGGGACGATACATCTTGTCAATAATTTCATAGTCAAAGCCTTCTGCAGCGATAAGACCTGTTTTTTCGATTCCCTTGTCAAGAAGTTCCTCGAGGAGGGCTGCCTGGAATGCTCTGAAAATATTGCCGGCACCGAAGTGAATCCACTCGGGATTCTTAAGAGTTTCGGCCTTAACCGCTTCACGGTTATAGCTCCATACTCTGTAGCCTTTTTCCTGCCATGCTGTTTTATTTGAAGAAAGATTATCTGCCGTTAATTTAAGTTCTGCCACTGTTATTACCTCTTATTGCTCTTCTCAATTGCTTCCCAAAGACCGTTTAAGTAAGTTGCGCCGAGGGCTCTGTCGTAAAGACCGTAGCCGGGAAGTGCAACCTCACCCCAGATCATACGTCCGTGGTCGGGTCTGATGGGACCGTCAAAGCCTATATCGTAAAGAGCCTTCATAATCTCATACATATCAAAGGTTCCGTCGGAAGAAAGGTGAGCGGACTCTTCGAAGTCTGTGGGAGAGTTAAACTTAAGGTTTCTTACGTGAGCAAAATGAATACGTCCCTTCAAAGAACGAATCATATCTGGAAGGTCATTCTCAAGGTTGGTGCCGTAAGAACCGGAGCAGAAGGTAACACCGTTGTGAGGGTTGTCTACCATCTTCATCATGCGCAGAATGTTTTCTTTGTTAATGATGATACGGGGAAGTCCGAATACGCTCCATGCGGGATCGTCGGGATGTATGGCCATGTTAATGTCGTATTTGTCACAGGTGGGCATGATGCGCTCAAGGAAGTACTTGAGGTTGGCAAAGAGTTTTTCATTGTCAACGTCTTTGTACATTTCGAAGAGTTCCTTAATCTTGGCCATTCTTTCGGGCTCCCAGCCGGGCATTACGTGGCCGTTACTGTCATTCTTGATGCTGTCAAACATTTCCTCAGGCTTGATGGCATCGATGGCTGCCTGATTGTAAGCAAGAACGGTGGAGCCGTCGGGACGCTTTCTGGCAAGCTCGGTTCTGGTCCAGTCAAAAACAGGCATGAAATTGTAGCATACCATGTGAATGTCTTCCTGACCGAGACGCTCCAAGGTCTTAATATAATTGTCAATGTGCTCTTCTCTTTCGGGTGAGCCTATCTTAATGGCGTCTGAAATGTTAACGCTTTCGATACCCGCAATCTTAAGGCCTGCCGCCTCAACCTCACGCTTGAGAGCACGGATGTCTTCAAGCTCCCAGGCTTCGCCGGGTACGGTGTCGTAAAGAGTGGTGATAACGCCTTTAACTCCGGGCACCTGTCTTATCTGTTCAAGGGTTACGGAATCGTGTTTGCTTCCGAACCATCTGAGTGTCATCTGCATGATGCAATCCTCCATTAATCGGTAAATCTTTATCAAGTATAGCGTATGTGCCTTTGCACACACTTAACTCATTTTCTCTGTCCGCTATAATTGTAATTTCAGTAAAAAGAAACTTAAAGAATAAGTTTTGTTGTTAACATTGTAAAAGTTGCTGTATTGTATTATAATCGGCTTGGGGAGGAAAAAGGGATGAAGAAACAGGAACTTATTACGCCGTTTTCCACGAGACAGTATATGTTCTCACGGGACTACGAAATATATTACTACAGTGACATGCCCGGCACAACCGTTAACAAGCACAGTCACGACTATTACGAGTTCTATTTTTTTCTGGAAGGCAACATTAACATAGTGGTGGCCGACAAGCCTATTAAGCTTAAGCCCGGCGACCTCATACTGATACCGCCCGGAGTGGAGCACTGTCCCCAATATCTGGACACTACGACTCCTTACAAGCGTTTCGTACTGTGGATAAGCGCCGATTACTACAACAGACTTCTGGCAGCGTCCCCCGACTACGGCTATATAGTGGATACGGTCAAGTCTTCGGGGCAGTACCGCTTCTCCAATGACGTTCTGGCCTTCAATGAAATCCGCTCGGCTCTTTTTAACATTACCGCAGAGGTAAAGGGAAACCGCTTCGGTAAAGATGCCAAGGTCTCTCTTCAGATTAACGATCTTTTGCTGACACTCAACCGCATGACCTACGAGAAAGTCACCGTGGGCGCATCCGGCACCAAGGGCCGTCTTTCCAATATTATCAACGATTATGTAATGTTCCACCTGGATGAAGACCTGTCTCTTGAACGTCTGGAGCGCGAATTCTTCGTCAGCAAATACCACATCGAGCATGTGTTCAAAGAAGACTTCGGTATCTCACTTCACAAGTTCATACAGATGAAACGTTTATATGCCTGCCGCGATGCCATCGGAAGCGGCAAGCCCATACAGGAGACCTTTCCCCTGTACGGATTCAACGACTACTCCGTATTCTTCAGAGCGTTTAAAAAAGAATTCGGCATGAGTCCTAAGGAATATCAGATGGTTCAACGTTAGACTCTTCGTCGAGGGGTGCGTGCCTGTCAAGGGCAGCCTCCTCGATTTCTTTTTCCACAGCCCGCAAAGCTTCTTCATAGCCTTTGAGGGCAGCAAAGGGCATAAACTGTTTGGCTCTGTCTTCACGACTCATCTTGGGGCGAAATTTATCACTGCCGCTCATTTTTTGTGCCCTCCTATCTGATTGTTGCGCTCTCTGGTGGTACCGCCGGCCTCAAGGTTCATGCCCTTCAGCACAGCATTGCCGCCGTAGCGGTTCTTAATGGAAAGGGCCGCTTTCTGAGCCCGCAATTCTTTCTCATCCTCTTCAGCATCGGAAAAAAGGCTTAACTGCCTGTACTCCGCATCCACAACATTGTTAAAAGAAATATTGATACGCCTTATGGGAAGCTCCGGCGCCTTTATACGATTGTAGAGTTCCGCCACCGCAGGCACTATGACAGATGCCCTGTCAGTGGGAGTGAGAAGCCTTACACTGCCGCGTTCGCCTTCAGTATGAAGAGCATTGGAATATCCGAGGTACATCGTCACCGACTCTGTAATCTTGTGCTTCTTCACAAGTTCAAGACACAGCAAATCCGTCATCTCCTGTACCACAAGCCTGCCCTCTTCATGGGCATAGTCCCTCGGCAATACCTGGCCGCTTGAATAACTGTTGGTGGAAGGCCGGTATTTCTTAATATCTGCCATGGTAGTCGTCTCACGACCCCAGGCATGGTCTATCAAAAGTTCCGCATCTACGCCGAACAATCTGTACAAAAGGTCCTCATCCGCCGACGCAATATCTCCCATAGTGGTAATGCCAAAAGAAGCCAGCCGTCTCGAAATACCCGGTCCCACACGCCAAAAATCCGTAAGCGGCTTGTGATTCCACAATTTCTTACGATAGTTCTCCTCGTCCAGAACGCCTATAAAGTCCGGCGCATGTTTGGCCATAATATCAAGAGCAATCTTCGCCAGATAAAGATTCGTGCCTATACCGCATGTGGCCCTGACGCCGGTCTCCCTGTATACGTGCTCCATCATGCGAATACCCAGCTCTTTGGCCGTGCATTTGTACATGGTAAGGTAATCGGTCACATCCATGAATACTTCATCTATCGAATAGACATGTATGTCATCTTTGGAAAGGTAACTCAAATAAATCCCGTAGATTTTGGCCGATACGTCAATGTATCGCTGCATACGCGGGACAGCCATCTGATATTTGATTCCCTTGGGTATCTCAAATACCCTGCATCGCCCCGGTACTCCCAGTTTCTTCATGGCAGGCGACACCGCAAGACAGATGGTCTTATCGGAACGATCCGGGTCCGCCACCACGAGATTGGTCTTAAAGGGGTCAAGTCCCTTGTCGACACACTCCACGGAAGCATAAAAAGACTTGAGGTCGATGCAAACATAAGTTCGATTGCTCATGCTTACATTATGACACTCAAGTCTTTATTTTTCAAGCACTATTTAAATAACACCGTTCGTCGCCAGCACTGCGCACGGCTTATCAAAAACAATCGGTTCGTCGTCAACAGTCGTAACCTTGCCGCCGGCCTCCGTAACTATCAGCGAGCCCGCAGCATAGTCCCAGGGACTTAGCTTAAGTTCAAAGAAAACCTCAGCCCTCCCCGCCGCAATCGAACACAAATCAATGGCTGCAGAGCCGCTCCGCCTGATATCCAGCGCTTTTGTAAAATAGTCATATGCCATATCAAAGGACTTACGATTCAGTTCCGGATAATAGGGCGCCGTTCCGAATATTACGATTCCTTCGCTGAGGGGCAAAGAAGAAGTACGGATTCTTTTGCCGTTAAGATATGCGCCTTCGCCCTTTACTGCCGTAAACATCTCGTCAAGATAAGGATTGTAAACTGCGGCCGCTTCCTGCCTGCCGTCTTTAAGCAGTCCCACCGAGATGCAACTTTGCTTGTAATCCCTTATAAAATTGGTGGTGCCGTCTATAGGGTCCACGATAAAAGCATAACCCTTATCAATCCCGCGATGCACATCTTCCTCTTCTCCCACAAAAACCGCTTCGGGAAGAATCTTTTTAAGACCCGTCTGCAGCTTCTCCTGTACCGCCTTATCGTATGTTGTGACAAAATTTGCATGGCCTTCTTTGGCCTCAACCATGTCTGAGGTCCTCTCGGCATTCAAAAGAATGTCTCCGCACTCACGCATTAACTGTTGGATTTCCGATAGTATTTTTTTCATCTTTCTCCGCCTGTGTAAAAATAATAAAGTATCTCACCCCACGATTATACCAAATATTTCAATTTTAAAAAGCCGCCGCACCTTTAAATCGGTGCGACGGCCTCTTATTCTTTTATTCGTTGCAATGTACGTATGTCCCCTCGCAGTACACGACATCGTCGGATACCAACGAAACGTGACCTCTGTACAGTTTGCCGAATCTGTCTATTAAGTTTACTTTTACGGAAAAGTCGCGGTCCAAATTGTCGTATATATCTTCGTTTAAGCTAAAATCTTCTATTGAAGCCAGATACCGCTTGCACTCTCCGTCACTGCTTATGTAGTATTTTTCTGCCGTCTGGCCGAGCAGCTCCATAAAAACCAGGGGCGGTATAAATCCTCCTTCCTCTCTGTAATAATCATCGGCCGAAAAATTAGCAGTAAATACGCCGTTTTCGGCATCAGCGTCTACATCCGAGACGCTCATTTTCATGGGATAAGATTGTGTTTGGTTTAAAAGTACTGTACTATTCATCGCTCTCGTTTACATCCACAAAATTGTATGCCAGTTCTGCGCTTGCGACCACTTTGTCATCCACTTTGGCCACAGCGTTTATTGTTGCTTTGTTGCCAAGATGTACCACTACGGAACACTCAATTATGAGCTGATCCCCGGGAATAACCATTCTTTTAAACTTTGCCTTGTTAACGCTTATAACGAAGCCTCGTTTGCCGGGCATGTCAAACAGGAATCCTCCTATCTGAGCCATGGTTTCTATTATCATAACCGCCGGCATTACCGGTTCGTCAGGGAAATGTCCCTGGAAATAAGGTTCATTAACCGTTACGTTTTTAAGTCCTACCACCCTGTTTTCTTTCTCAAGGCTTACTATTCGATCGACCATAAGAAAAGGAAACCTGTGGGGCAAAATGCCATAAATATCACGAATCTTTAACATAATATATCTGTCCTCCCTATGCTCCGTTTACAAATTCTTCAAAATCGGCCGGGTTGCTCATAAGATATACTTTTTTCTTTCTGTCAAAGCCCTTTACCAGGCTTGCCATAATCTTACCGGCTCCCACCTCGGCAATCTGAACGTTTTCATCACTGAGTAAACGGTTTATACAGTCAACCCACTTAACGGTGTTTACGCACTGGTTTATTACGTCTTCCCTGATTTCTTCGGGATCGTCGCTGTATCCGCCTTTGCAGTTCAAAAGAATCTTGCAAACAGGCTTCTTAAACTCAAGTGAGTTAACGAATTTCTTAAAGTCTTCTACCATGGGTGCCATCATGTATGTGTGGAAAGCGTTGCTGACCTTTATCTCAACAACCTTTAAGGCACCTGCTTCTTTAAGCTTAACTACCGCTTTGTCTACGTCCTCTTCTTTACCTCCTATTACGTATTGTGTCGGGGAATTTTCAAGTGCTATGCTGACATTTCCGTTCTCCTTTGAAACCTCTTCACAGATGTTTTGAACGGTTTCTTTGTCAAGGCCCACAGCCGTTGCCAGCTTTCCCGATTCATTTATGCCACTCATGAGCTCTGCTCTCTTATTTACCAGTCTGAATAAATCTACCGTGGATATTACTCCCGCTGCCGCTATGGCCGATAACTGTCCGAGACTGTGGCCTGCCACCACATCCGGCTTTATACCTCTTTTTTCAAGCAGTTTGGCATATGCCATATTCATTGTGGTTACGCTTATCTGCGTATTTAATGTCTGTTTTAATTCTTCTTCGGTTGCATCCCTGCAAAGAGCTTTTATGTCACGCCCTGTAACCTTTGCCGCTTCGTCAAAGACTTCCGATACTTCTTCGGCGTTATCGCCAAAGAGATTGTACATTCCCTCTTTCTGGCTGCCTTGCCCGGGAAATAAATATGCTATCATATCATGTTTTTCTCCTTCTTTGTCGTGCCGCAGGAGGCTCTCCGGAGTAGCCCCCCACACCACATTTATGTTATTTTTTCTGATAAACCTTAGGATAAATAACGGATATTGCAATTGTCGTCACTACTGCTACCGCCAATATTCCAAGTATTATTCCGTTGATACCGACTTCTTTGCCAAACATCTTTGATGAGAATCCGAAAAGATCTCTTATGGTCTGAGCAAATGCGCCGTCGTCTACTCCGCCGATTCCCTTGTCGATGTGATTAAGCACCGGGTTTAACACTCCGTTTCTGAACAAAACGGTTATGCCGTTTCCGGGGAAGAGGTTACATACCGTCTGTACTCCGGGGGAGAAGGTGGAGAGGGGTATGTATGCGCCGGTGATGAAACCGGTTGCCGCACAGAGGATACCCATAAATGCTCCTGTTGCCGTTGTGGTCTTTAAGAAAATAATTACTATCATAAACAGCGAGGTACTTGAAAATGTTCCGAGAAGAGCTATTGCGTAGAGCTTTAAAACTCCTGCTGCCGTAAGGTAAGTCGCTCCCTGGGAGAACATTATTGCAAGACCGATGGTCATTACCGCCGACGTCATTATAAATGCCGAAATGGCGGAAGCCGTAAAGTATGCAAGTATGATTTCCACTCTGCTCATGGGTGTTGAGCATATGTCGCTGTCCACTTTGTTTTCTTTGTCCTTAACGATTGTGATAAGGCACTGGTAAGGAACCGTAATCATTGAAGTTCCCAGTAAGCTTGTAAGCAGCAGTCCACTTACGAACATATCCACGTCCTCGGTTTTGATTAAGTCGCCCAGTTCTTTTGCCGCATCCATGATAGGAGCCACATAGCTGTTCTTTAAGAACAACAGATAAAGAATGAATACTATAATGGGTGTAAGCATCGAGAAGAAAATCGCCTGCTTATCCTTGAAATATACGAGTAAATTTCTTCTGGTTAATCCCCAATATCTTCTGATTTTCATTATTCAAGCTCCTTTCCGGTAAGGTTTAAGAACACATCGTCCATGCTGCCTTTTAATACTTCAAAATCTCTTACGAAGTCTTTGTTTCTGCACAAGAACTCGTTTATTCCGTCGTCAAAGAAAATGTTGTAATGGTCCGCCACGTATTCGTACTTGTAACCGCCTGCTATAGCCTCGATGTTTTCAACCTGAGGGGTGTACCACATCACACGGCTCTTAGCGTACTTGGTTTTTAAGTTGACGGGAGTATCCTGGGCAATGATCTTGCCCTTGTCCAGGATAACCACATGATCGGCGTCTCTCGTCTCTTCCATATAATGGGTGGTTAGGAAAAGTGTAATTTTTTCTTTCTTTCTGAGTTCTTCGATGTAGTTCCACACTATCTGTCTTGACTTGGGGTCAAGGCCCGTTGTGGGCTCATCCAGGAAAAGAATCTGGGGATGATTGATAAGTGCTCTTACTATATCTACCCTTCTTCTCTGACCGCCGGAGAGTTTCTCGTAATTGCGGTTCCAGATGTCTTTAAGTTCAAAAGAATCCATGAAGGGCTCTAAGCGTTCCATTGCCTGCCTTTTGGTGAGGCCATAATAGGAAGCTCTGGTAAGAAGGTTTTCTTTTACCGTAAGCTTTGCGTCCAGAACCGAATTCTGGAATACTATGCCTACTCTGTTTCTGATTTCATCATCTTCCTTGCCAAGCTCATAGCCTAACAGGGTAACGTTTCCGTCAGTCTTGGAAAGAGTGGTGCAAAGCATATTGATTGTTGTGGATTTGCCGGCGCCGTTCTCACCAAGGAAGGTAAAGAACTCGCCCTGCTCAACATCAAAGGAGATGTGATCTACCGCAAGATGTTCTTTATACTTTTTTGTCAGTCCGTTTACTGATATCGCTTTCATTTGTTCCTCCTGTTTCTTTAAGCCGTTTTCTGAGCCCGGCTCATGTAGAACTTGTTTATGATGCGCTCATATAATGCTTTTTCTTTCTTGTACTCCTCCATCAGGCGATCCGTTATTTCTTTTACCTGCTCATCTGTGGGCGGTACGTAACTGAACTGAATTGCCTTTGTAAGGATCTGGTACAAAGAATCCGTAAGCTCGCCAAGTTCGCTTATTTCCTGTCCGAGTGTTGCAAAGTCCGCATATCCGCGTTCGCAGATGTAATTAAGTTTTTCAACCATTCTGCGGTCATGTTCGAACAGTAAGTAGTACATTCTGTAGTCGAAACCTACCTTTGTTTCTTTGTAATGAATCGAATAGTTCTTAACCGTTTCATAAGTATTGATTCCGAAGTTCTTGCTGCCTTTTTCCTTAAGCGGCCAGAAGTCCTTTGATACAAAGCCTTCGTATGTAAGGTACATATCTTCATGCACTCTTGAGTCCTTAGCGTAGGTATAATCCTCAAGCATTGTGATGAATCTGTCGATGTCGAACCTGTAACTAAACTTCCTGTTGGGACTTAAGATGAAGGTGCAGGCATCATCGTTTCCGAAATATGCTGCCATAAATTCTTCTTTGTCTATTACAAGTTTTGTGTACATTCCGCCGACGTTCTCGAAGTAAGTAACCTTGTCGTCACTGTAATCAACGATCATTACGTCGTGCTTCATATGTTCCTTCATGTAAGATTCGGAGCTCTTAATGTGGTAGTGGTCAAAGAAGAGATATGCACATTTCTTTTTGCTCACTGCCTTTAAGATGTAGTCCGCAAGTTCTTCTTTGGCTTCGGGAGTATTAAGCTTTAAAGCTTTTCTCTTACGCTTTGCGATGTCCTGAATGTGTAACATCGGAAGCTTTCCGAATACGGTGCCGGTAAAGTACTCGATTGTTGAGTTGGCTTCTTTGTCGAGTTCTGCGTCGCCGATTAACTGAACGTAATTGTTCTGGGTCCAGTCCTCGTAATCCGGATGGTCTTTGATTACGTAGTCTGCAAATGCGTTGTACTGGTAAGGCTGTGTGTAGAACTCAACATATTCTTTCTGTGCTTCCGTCGTCATATCTTCCTCGCTGACCTCGGGTGCATTGTCCACAAGTTCCGCAAGCTGTCTGACTGTCGGACAGGAGAAGATGTCTCCCACATTTACCGCCTTATGAAGTTTTTCGCCTATCTTATTGCAAAGAAGCGTTGCCTTAAGTGAATTTCCGCCTATTTCAAAGTAGTTGTCCTCTGCTCCCACCTCTTCTTCAAGTTCCAGGAGTTCTTTGTAAAGAGCTGCCACAGCCTTTTCCGTTTCGGTTTCGGGTGCCACGAACTTTGTTCTTACCACTTCGTTGTTTTCCGGAAGTTTTCTGTAATCAAGCTTGCCGTTTGAGGTAAGAGGGAATTTCTCCACTCTCATGTAGTAGGAAGGAACCATGTAGTTTGGAAGCTTTGTCTTCATCCAGCCGAAGAGTTCGTAAATATCGATTTCTTCGTCCGAAGCGAAGTATGCTTTTAATTCCTTGCCTTCATAAGCTATAACCGCTGCCTGCCTGATTCCCGGATATTCTCTGAGTACGCTTTCAATACCCGTAAGCTCAATTCTGAAGCCTCTTATCTTAACCTGTGAATCGATTCTTCCGAGGAAATCGATGTTGCCGTCGGGAAGGAATCTTGCCAGGTCTCCGGTTCTGTACATTGTGCCGCCGCCGTAAGGGTTAGGCACGAATTTTTCTTTTGTCAGCTTCTCATTGTTTAAATATCCTTTTCCTACGCCTTCACCGGAGGTACAAAGTTCTCCGTATACTCCGATTCCGACCATGGAATTCTTCTGAAGGATATATACCTGTGTGTTGTCAATAGGCTTACCGATGTTGATTTTGTCAAATCCGTACGGAATGTCGCAGGATGTTGTAAGTACAGTGTTTTCCGTAGGTCCGTAAGCGTTCATGATAATAATCTTCCGGTTTACTTCCTGTAAAAGTCTTACGTGCTTCTCGGATAACTTTTCTCCTCCGACCCTCACCACTCTGACACCGTCAAACATATAAGGATTTTGTTCCACATAGTGGTTAAACAAAGCCGTTGTCATCGTAAGCGAGTCAGCTCCGTACTGAGCCATTTTTTCGCCAAACTTTTTGTAATCCACAATTATGCTCTTGGGAACTATGCGAAGCGTTCCGCCGTTTAAAAGTGCTCCCCAGATGCTGTGGGCCGATCCGTCAAAAGCAAGCGAGCAGGAAAGTAATGCTATGTCGTTTTCCGTAAATCTTCCGCCTACTCTGTCCTGAACGGTTCTCATCATGTTGCGGTGGGTAATCATGGTAGCCTTGGGGTTGCCGGTGGTTCCCGATGTGTAAAGATAGTACATACAGTCAACCGCCGTTCTGCCCGCAGGTGTAACAAATCTTACCTCTTCGGTGCCGCTCATAATGGCTGATTTGTTGATATAAGCCGCTTTTGTGCCTTCATACTTCTCAGGGCTGTCTGCCACGATAACTTTTGCATTACAGTTATCAAGCATGTATCTGCTCTTTTCAGCCGGCATATCCGATTCAATCGGTACATAAACCGCGCCGGCTTTCAAAGCCGCTATGAAAAGTAAGATTGTGTCTGCCGTTCTTTCTGCTTCGATTGCTACCGCATCGCCTCTCCGGACTCCGAAATTTCTAAGTTCTCCGGCTACTCTGTCGGTAATCTCCGCAGCTTCTTTGTAAGTAACTTCTTTGGTCTCATCGCCGATAGCGATCTTGTCGGGATTCTTTCTTGACCATCTGTCGAAAACTTCATCCACGCAGATATTGTTTTCGTAAGGTACCTGTGTGTCATTGAATACGGTGAGGATAGTTTCTTTTTCCTTTTCATCAATGATTTCAATGTCTTCGGTCCGGGTCTGAAGGTTATCCCTCATTGTCTTTAATGCACATGCGTAGTTGTTAAGGAAACGTTCCGCAGTGTCTTTAAGGAAGAGATCCGTGCAGTACTCAAGGTTCAGTACATAATTGTCCTTGTTAACATGTACTTCCATGGAGATGTCAAACT
>JAEEGJ010025148.1_pt1 | contig 12243 bp, 10 predicted proteins | sample 8958761 | NCBI WGS metagenome assembly JAEEGJ01 (sample SAMN16246546, study PRJNA631951) | gut metagenome | biome: gut microbiome; feature: rumen; material: RS-attached | host: Bos | place: Iran: Karaj | collected 2018-10 | reverse complement strand
ATAAGAATTTTACTTACGACCGGAAGACCATCGATGATATTGCTTCCAAATATCTTGCTGAGACCTATTCAGGTGAAATGGGTTCCGAAGAAATGAACAGTGCTCTTCAGCAGTGGCTTAACGACAATACCGGCGGATTGCTTGAACAGCAGGCTTCGGGAGTAAAGACAGATCCTGCAACGATTCTTGCGCTTGCTTCAACTATCTATTTCAAGGCTGCATGGTCTGACGGATTTGCAGATGCGGGAAAAGATGCTTTTTATGGCTTTGCAGGCGAGCAGGAATGTAATATGATGAATAGAGTGGAAAACAACTACTATTATGTAGGCGAAGATTTCACTGCTGTAAATATCGATATTCAAAACGGAGGTTCTATGTGGGTTCTTATGCCTGCAGAAGGAGTAAAACCTGAGGAACTTCTTGAAAACGATAAGGCAAAGAAGATCATTTATGAGAACAGTGTGCAGGATGTTGAACGTGGACGCGTCGATCTTACATTGCCCAAGTTTGATGTAAACAGTGATATTGACCTTAAGGAAACCATGGTAAAGCTTGGCATCACAAGCGCATTCAACAGCGAAACCGCAGACTTTTCAAACCTTATCAAGAACGAAGATGCTGAGGCTGCTATTTCAAGCGCAAAGCATGCAGCAAGAGTTTGCGCAGATGAGGACGGAGTCCTTGCTGCAGCATTCACCGTAATGATGCTTGACGGATGTGCCGCCATGCCTGAAGATCCCCTCTTAATTAAGATCGACAGACCTTTCCTTTTCACCATCCTTGGTGATGACGGAAGTCTTCTCTTTACCGGAACCGTTTATGAGCCGGGAAATAATTAATCTGTAAAGGATACTTTTTCAAATGGAAGATTCTAAGATCGTAGACTTGTACTGGGCAAGGGACGAGAGAGCCATAGCCGAGACCCAAACAAAATACTCAAGATATCTTATGACTATAGCTCATAATATCGTTCTTGACATGGAAGACAGTGAGGAGTGCGTTAACGATACATATATGCGCGCCTGGAACGCTATGCCCGATGACAGACCGGACATGCTCTCCACTTACCTTGGCAAGTTTACGAGGAATCTTGCTATCGATGTATACAGAAAGAAGAACAGTATGAAGAGAAAAGATTCTGAATACGCTCTTTCAATAGATGAACTGGATGAATGTATTTCCGGCGGAAATTCCGTTGAGGAAGAGATCGACAGGGGACTTTTGTCAAAGGCTATCAATGAGTTTTTAAGAAGCCGCAGTGAGGAAAAGAGAAATATCTTTATAGCAAGATATTTTTATTGCGATCCCACCAAGACCATTGCGGAGAAGGCCGGGATGAAGGAAGTTACGGTCAGAAGCGTGCTTTTAAGAGAGCGTGAAGCTTTGAAGGAATATTTAAGGAAGGAGGGCTTTGCGGTATGAGCAGCGACGATAACAAAAAGAAGATAAACGGCGAAATGATCATGGATGCCATCGGTGATATCGACGAGGACCTCCTTAGACAGGCCGACGAGTTTAGAAACGGAAATGTGGTTCCTTTTAAAAAGAAGAAAAACGTCGGTAAGATAATTGGCCTTCCCATTGCGGCAGCGGCGGTTCTTGCTCTTGGTGTCATAGTTATGGGCCCCCTTGGCGGACTTCGTATGAAGGGAGCAATGGAATCAACGGCTCCCGAAGCTGCCGGCACGGATAGTGCAACTTATGAAGAGGCTGCTGAGTCCTCCGCATGGCTTGAAGAATCCGAGGCATACGAGGTGATGCCAGACGTAAAAGCAGATGGCGAGTCGGCAGTGGGAACCACTAACTCTTCGGATGCTGAATTGACCACCGGAACTGCAGATGCTTCGGCAACCGGGGCGGAAGAAGAAAAATCCATATGGGCTCTTGGGGAATATACCGGATATTTGGATGAGGCTGAAAACTGGATCAGGTACGAAGACTTCATCGATGCCGATTATGACGGTGACTCCAAAACTGACAGGGTCTACAGAGAGTATTATATAGTTGAAAAGGAATATGCTAACGGGGGAACTGCGGATTATACGATTGAATTCGGAAATCACAAGACTATAACCATAAGTGAAGTTGCTTATAACGGATTACCCACTATATATGGTGATGACCTTGATGGCGACGGTGTAAATGAGATCATCTTCAAAGTGACATTTGAAAACGGAGAAGAGCCCCGGGCGTGGGTGTTTGCTCTTGACAAAGACGGAAAATACGTCATCACAGATATTTCATTATAAATTTTGCACAAACTTTAATGGCAATTTTCAACACAATATTTTGTTACTGAATATTTACAACTGCACTATATCTTGTTAGAATAATATCTCGAAGGGCACCAAATATAGAGGAGAGTTTCGCTCTTTTTGGGCCCGTCTTATGTAAACTTATTGGGTCGTACTCCCATAAAGATACAAAAGGAGAGAGGTCTAACATGAAGATTATTAAGCGCAGCGGAGCGGAAGTTGAGTTTGATAGCCAGAAAATCATTATAGCTGTTACCAAAGCTAACAACAGCGTTATTCCCAGTGAAAGGATGACAGAGCTTCAGATCCGTCGTATTGCGGAAGACGTTGAGATCGCTATCTCAAACATGAACCGTTCTCTTGGCGTGGAAGAGATTCAGGATATAGTCGAGAACCAGATAATGAATCAGCGCGCTTTCGAAGTTGCGCGTCATTATATTACCTATCGTTACACCCGTGAGCTCGTTCGTAAGTCCAATACTACCGACGAACAGATCCTTTCTCTTATCGAGTGCAACAACGAAGAGGTTAAGCAGGAGAATTCCAACAAGAACCCTACCATCGTCAGCGTTCAGCGTGACTACATGGCAGGTGAAGTCAGCAAGGATATCACCCGTCGTTTCCTTATCCCCAATGATATAGCACAGGCTCATGAGCAGGGAATCATCCACTTCCATGATGCGGATTATTTTGCGCAGCATATGCATAACTGCGACCTCGTAAACCTTGAGGATATGCTCCAAAACGGAACCGTTATCAGCGGAACCATGATCGAGAAGCCCCACAGCTTCTCTACTGCATGTAACATTGCAACCCAGATCATTGCACAGGTTGCATCATGCCAGTACGGTGGACAGAGTATTTCCCTTACCCACCTTGCACCTTTCGTAGATGTAAGCCGTAAGAAGATCCGTGCTCAGGTTACCGAGGAGTTAAAGGGACTCAACGCAACCGAGGAAGACATCGAGCGCATCACCGACAAGAGACTTCGCGATGAAGTTAAGAACGGTGTTCAGATGGTTCAGTACCAGGTTGTTACTCTTATGACCACCAACGGCCAGGCTCCTTTCGTTACCGTATTCATGTACCTTAACGAGGCCAGAAACGAGCAGGAGAATAAGGACCTTGCCCTTATCATCGAAGAGATGCTTAAGCAGCGCTATGAGGGCGTTAAGAATGAGAAGGGTGTTTGGATCACTCCCGCATTTCCTAAGCTTATTTATGTTCTTGAAGAGGACAATATCAAAGAGGACAGCCCTTACTACTATCTGACTCAGCTTGCAGCTAAATGTACAGCAAAGAGACTTGTTCCCGATTATATCTCAGAGAAGATCATGATCCAGAACAAGGTTGATAAGAACGGAGAGGGACACTGCTATACCTGCATGGGTTGCAGAAGCTTCCTTACTCCTTATGTTGATGAAAACGGAAAGCCCAAGTATTACGGACGTTTCAACCAGGGTGTTGTTACCGTTAACCTCGTAGATATCGGACTTTCCGCAGAGAAAAATCTCGACAGATTCTGGGAGATCTTCGACGAGAGAATGAAGCTTTGCCACAAGGCACTTCAGGCTCGTCACGAAAGACTTACCGGAACTGTTTCAGACGTTGCTCCCATTCTTTGGCAGCACGGCGCACTTTTAAGACTTAAGAAGGGTGAGAAGATCGACAAGTATCTTCACGGCGGATATTCCACCCTTTCCCTTGGATATGCAGGACTTTGGGAGTGCGTATACAGTCTCATCGGAAAGAAACTCACCGAGCCCCAGGGCAAGGAACTCGGTCTTCAGATCATGAAGAAGTTAAACGAGTACACCGCGCGCTGGAAGGCTGAAGAGGATATTGACTATTCCCTTTACGGAACCCCTCTCGAGAGCACTACTTACAAATTTGCAAAGTGTCTCCAGAAGCGTTTCGGAATCATCGAAGGTGTTACCGACAAGAACTACATTACAAACAGCTATCATGTGCATGTTACCGAGAAGATCGATGCTTTCTCAAAGCTTTCTCTTGAAGCAGAGTTCCAGGCACTTTCACCCGGAGGAGCTATCTCTTACGTAGAAGTTCCCAATATGCAGGATAACCTTGAGGCAGTTCTTTCAATCATCAAGTACATTTATGATCACATCATGTACGCAGAGCTTAATACAAAGAGCGACTACTGCCAGGTATGCGGCTATGACGGAGAGATCGAGATCAAGGAGAATGAGGACGGAAAGCTTATCTGGAGATGCCCCAGCTGCGGAAACCAGGATCAGAACAAGCTTAATGTTGCAAGACGTACCTGCGGATATATCGGAACTCAGTTCTGGAATCAGGGCAGAACTCAGGAGATCAAAGAGAGAGTTTTGCATCTCTAAAGCCTAGTATTTTGACAACTTTATAAATCCTTAAACAAATCTTAACTACCACAGTTGTAAAAAGTATGTTATAACTGAAGTGGTGCCGAGGGTCAGAGGAAGCATTTGCCTATCGTCTTTTGATATGGAATTCCTTATGACCCTTATTTTTATGCTTTTATCACGGCACAATTATCTAAAAAATCTGACTTTTCCCTGAATGTGATGTATAATGAAAATATCAATATCGTGAGCGATATGCTTTGTTCTATTTGCATGTCACAATAGTTCTTTATCAAGAGAGGAATTATATGTCATCAGAAAGCAGAGTTAAAAATACAAGATCACAAATACTTCTCACAATAGTAATTGTTCCGACTCTTCTTCTTGCGGCAGCTACAGCTATTATCGGATACAATCTTATCCTATCCTCATTATCCCAACAGGTTGAAAAAGAAATGATGACCACCGCAGCTATGACTGCTGATACAATTGATGCGATCTTTCCCGGAGACTACAAGTTGGTAGACGATGGGGGGCTAAGGCTTTATAAGGGCGAAACGGATATAACTCAGGATAATGAATTGGTGGACCGTCCCAAGGGCATTACCGATCTTGAGGTCAGCCTTATATATAAGGATACAAGAATCCTTACCACTATTAAGGACAAGTATGATTCAAGAATAGTGGGCACCGGTCTTGCAGATCAGGTGAATCAAAAACTGGGAACTTCGGAAGAAGGCATCCTTTACAAAAAGACGCTGATCAACAAGTCAAACTACTTTACCTATTATTATCCTCTTTTTAATTCCGACGGAAGTTTTGCCGGTGCCCTGGAGATCTGCTATCCCCATGACAGAGTATCTATTTTGGCTTGGCGCCCGGTAATGATAATCACAGGAATGATCTTGGCAGTAATGATCCTTCTTGTTTATCTTATATATGTTAATAGTAGCGGCACGGACAAAGCCCTTAAAAAGCTCATTAAGTTTACTGAGGATGCTGAAGCGGGTCACGACGGAGTAGAACTGGATCAGGAGATCCTTGCACGTGATGATGAATATGGAATCATAGCCCAGTCCGTTGTTAAGATGCACCGTTCCCTCAGGGATATGATGGACAAAGACGCTTTGACAAAGCTTTATAACAGAAGAAGTGCAAACAGAATGCTGGATCTTGTGCGTTCCCACTATGAGAGCGATGGAATTCCTTATTCGATTGCCATTGGTGATATTGACTTCTTTAAAAAGTTCAATGACACATATGGTCATGACGTAGGTGATGAAGTTCTGATGATCGTTGCAAGCATCCTTCAGAAGAACATGATGCCCATCGGCTTTGCATCAAGATGGGGCGGCGAAGAATTCCTATTGGTATTCGATAGAATGGAACTCACCGCGGCGGTTAAAAAATTACATGAAATTGCTGATGAGATCCGTGAACAGGAATTGGACTACGACGGAAACACAATTAAGATAACCATGAGCTTCGGTATCGCATCAAGACCTGAACTTGATCAGGACGACCTTATCAAGATCGCGGACGAAAAGCTTTATGAGGCCAAGGAAAATGGACGAAACCGTATTGTAGCAGATATTACGGAAGAAGCGCAGTAATGTCGGAATTTAAATAAATACTCTAATTTTGTGAATAATCCCTCGTGCTTTGCGAGGGATTATTATTGTATACATGTATATTTCTTGTTGACAAATCAGAATAAATCTCTTAAAATTCCACTTATAAAAGCCAATGGGGGCCTTCCGAAGCAGGAAGGCTTTTTGTCTAAAAATGGAGAGCGGACTAAAAACCGATGCATAAAAATGCAATCCACCCGGGCTAATAAACAATTGGAGGAAAAGATTATGAAAAAGAAATTACTTTCAGTAGTTCTTGCAGGCGTAATGGCACTCAGCCTTGCAGCATGCGGAGCAGGAACTGCAGGTGGCGCTTCACAAAGCGGTGAACTTGCAACAGCTCCCACCGAGGACGGAAGCCTCAAGGGAACCCTTAAGGTAGGACTCATCGGACCCCTTACCGGTGCAGCAGCACTTTACGGAAATGCAGTAGACAATGGTGCAAAGATCGCAGTTGACGAGATCAACGCTATCAGCAGTGATTTCCAGATCGAGTACAAGGCTCAGGATGATGAGCATGACGCAGAGAAGTCAGTAAACGCTTATAACCAGCTTAAGGACTGGGGCGTACAGGTTATTATCGGAACCGTTACAACAACTCCCTGTATCGCAGTAAGCGCAGAAGCTAATTCAGACCGTATCTTCATGCTTACCCCTTCTGCATCAGGTACAGATGTAACCGCAAACAAGGATCAGACATATCAGCTTTGCTTCTCAGATCCTAACCAGGGTTCAGCATCAGCTCAGTACATTTTCGACAACAAGCTTGCTACCAAGGTAGCTATTATTTATAAGAACGACGATGCATACTCAACCGGTATCTATCAGACCTTCAAGGCTAAGGCTGAGGAACTCGGACTTGAGATCGTATCCGAGACCACTTTCATGGACGGAAGCGACAACGACTTCACCGTACAGCTTACCGAAGCTAAGGACAAGGGCGCTGACCTTGTATTCCTTCCCATCTACTACACTCCTGCGGCACTTATCCTTTCACAGGCTAAGTCAATGGGATATGCTCCCACCTTCTTTGGCGTAGATGGCATGGACGGTATCCTTGGAATCGAAGGATTCGATGCTTCTCTTGCTGAGGATGTAATCCTTCTTACTCCTTTTGCAGCTGACGCTACCGATGATCTCACCGTAAACTTCGTAACCAAGTTCGAAGCAGCATATGGTGAGACTCCCATCCAGTTCGCAGCTGACGGATATGATTGCCCTAAGGTTCTTTACGAGGCACTTAAGTTCTATGCAGCAAAGAACGGCGGACTTGATGTTGATAAGCTTTCAAGCAAAGACCTTTGCGAGATCTTCATCTCAGTTCTTTCAGATCCCGAATTCTCAGTAGACGGTGTTACCGGTGAGAAGATGCAGTGGTCTGCAAACGGAGAAGTTAACAAGGCTCCTAAGGGAATGGTCATCAAGAACGGCGTATATGTAGGCCTCTAATCTATACCTAAAATAATTTAAAGCCGGGGCCACCTAATATTCCGGTGGTCCCGGTTATATTATAAAAATTCAGGGGAAAATAATGTTAAATTATCTTATCAGCGGAATCAGCCTTGGTAGTGTTTACGCTATCATAGCGCTGGGATATACAATGGTTTATGGAATTGCGAAGATGCTTAACTTTGCACACGGCGATGTCATAATGGTCGGAGGATATGCTGCCTTTTGCGCAGGAACATATTTCGGCTGGCCTGCTCCTGTTGCCGTTGTGTTTTCTATGTGCATTTGTACGATACTCGGTATCCTCATAGAGAAACTTGCATATAAGCCCCTTCGAAATGCCACAAGCCTTGCAGTTCTTATTACTGCTATCGGTGTGTCATACTTCCTTCAGAATATGGCACTCATCATCTGGACATCAAATCCTAAGGCATTTCCCAACATGGCAAACTTCATACCTTCAATAATCGTTGGTGATATCACCATTTCATCAACAACTATCATTACCATCATTGCCAGTGTGATCATAATGATCGCTCTTACTTTATTTACAAGTAAGACTAAGATGGGAAAAGCGATGCGCGCAGTATCTGAAGATAAGGGTGCAGCTCAGCTTATGGGTATCAATGTCAATGCGACAATCTCAACCACATTTGCCATTGGTTCGGGACTTGCTGCAATTGCAGGCGTGCTTCTCTGCTCTGCATATCCCAATCTTGTTCCAACAACTGGATCCATGCCCGGAATCAAAGCCTTCACAGCAGCGGTTCTTGGCGGTATCGGATCTATTCCCGGAGCAATGCTTGGAGGAATCCTTCTTGGAGTTCTTGAAAAGTTTGCCCAGGCATATATCTCTACCCAGCTTTCTGACGCTATAGTGTTTGCCGCACTTATCATAGTACTTATCGTTAAACCCAGTGGACTTCTCGGCAAGAAGATCCAGGAAAAAGTCTAAGGAGGTGCATTATGGGAGAAAAGATTCGCCTTCTTGGAAAAACAAACAAGCACTCATTAAGAGGTCTTATCAACTACGGAATAATTGTAGTATTTTTTGCGGTTATCACGCTGCTTAAGAGCGCCGGACTTCTGACCAACGCGCTTGAAGGTCAGCTGATACCCATTTGCGCATATATCATCATGGCTCTTTCATTAAACCTTGTTGTAGGTATTTCCGGTGAGCTTTCACTGGGCCATGCGGGATTTATGAGCGTAGGCGCATTCAGCGGAATAATCGTTGCGGGAGCAATGAAGTACAGCGGAGTTAATGCCAATGCTCCCAGACTTATCGTTGCCGTTATCGTAGGCGCTATCATGGCAGGAATCGCAGGTATCCTGATCGGTATTCCCGTACTTAGACTTCGCGGAGACTATCTTGCAATCGTTACACTTGCATTCGGTGAGATCATTAAGAATATTCTTAACTGCTTATATGTAGGCGTTGATGCAAAGGGACTTCACTTCTCCGTTACTGATGAAGCTCATATGGATATGGCTGCAAACGGAACCACACTGGTGCGCGGTCCCATGGGAGCTGTAGGAGTTTCAAAAGCTTCTACTTTCATTGCGGGAATAATTCTTATCATCCTCGTGCTTTTTGTTATCCAGAACATGGTCAACAGCAGGACAGGACGTGCCATCATGGCAATAAGAGATAACCGAATTGCTGCAGAGGCATCCGGAATCAATGTTACAAAATACAAGATGATCGCTTTTGTAAGCTCTGCTGTTATGGCAGGCGCTGCAGGAGTATTATACGGATTGAATTATTCAACTGTTGCACCTAAGAAGTTTGATTTCAATACTTCGATCCTTGTGCTGGTATTTGTCGTTCTCGGCGGTATCGGTAACATGACCGGTTCAATAATCGCGGCAGCAGTCCTGACAGTCCTTCCTGAACTCTTAAGACAGTTCCAGGATTATCGTATGCTCGTTTATGCTATTGTTCTTATCCTTGTCATGATCGCTACCAATAATGAAAAGATCAGGGCACTGTGGAAACGAGTGGCGAAGAGCTTTACGAGAAAGAAAGGGGGCGAGGTAAATGAGTAACAACCCCAATGAGACAAAATATGTTGAAGTACCCGGCCCCGGAAAAATTCCCGAGCGTGACAAGGACAAACGTCCTGTGCTTGAGGCAAGTCATCTTGGAATCGCTTTGGCCGACTTACTGCGGTAGATGAATTCAATATAGCCATTGGTGCTACCGAGATCGGTGGACTCATCGGACCCAACGGTGCGGGTAAGACAACGGTATTTAACCTTCTTACAAAGGTTTATCAGCCCACAAGAGGAGTTATCATGCTGGATGGAAAAGACACTCACGGCATGAACACCACTCAGGCTAACCAGGCAGGTATCGCAAGAACCTTCCAGAACATCAGATTATTTGACAAACTTACTGTAGAAGAGAATGTTAAGATTGGACTTCATAACTCCATTGGTTATCATCTCCCTTCCGCAGTATTGAGACTTCCCGGTTATTGGAAAGAAGAAAAAAAGGCTCATGATAAAGCACTTGAGCTTCTTGATATCTTTGATATGGCAGACCTTGCTGATGTTAAAGCATCTTCACTTCCTTACGGAGCCCAGAGAAGACTTGAGATCGTTCGTGCTCTTGCAACCAATCCCAAGGTTCTTCTTCTCGACGAGCCGGCAGCAGGTATGAACCCCTCTGAGACAGAGGAACTCATGAACAATATCAGAAAGATCCGCGACACCTTTAACATCGCAGTTCTTCTTATTGAACATGATATGAAACTGGTAATGGGTATCTGCGAGAATATCATTGTTTTAAACTTTGGTAAGATAATTGCAAAAGGTACTCCCATCGAGATCCAAAACAATCCAAAGGTTATCGAGGCATACCTCGGAAGCCAGGGAGAAGAGTAAAGAAATAACCAAAGGATAGGATTAAAAATGGCAAAGACACTACTGAAAGTAGAAGATTTAAATGTATATTACGGAAGCATCCATGCGATAAAGGGTATCTCATTTGAAGTAAACGAAGGTGAGATCGTTACCCTTATCGGAGCAAACGGTGCGGGAAAATCCACGAGCCTTAACACTGTGGCGGGACTTTTAAAGCCCAAGACCGGCAGCATTGTTTTCAAGGATAAGAATCTTGTTGGAATACCTGCTCACAAGATCGTTAAACAGGGAATGGCTCTCTGCCCTGAAGGAAGAAGAGTATTTCTTCAGCTTTCCGTTAAGGAAAACCTTGAGATGGGTGCATACACAAGACCGGGCAGGGAAGTAGCCGACTCCATCGAGATGGTCTACGATCTTTTCCCCAGGCTTAAGGAAAGATACAAGCAGGTTGCGGGAACCCTCTCAGGTGGTGAGCAGCAGATGCTGGCCATGGGAAGAGCTCTTATGAGTAAGCCTGAGCTTATGATGCTTGATGAGCCTTCCATGGGACTTGCGCCCATTCTTGTTGACCAGATCTTTGATATCATCAAGAACCTTCATGCTCACGGAACCACCATCCTTCTCGTAGAACAGAACGCAAGAAAAGCTCTTGCCATCGCTGACAGAGCCTACGTCCTTGAGACAGGTAAGATCGTAAATTCCGGAAGCGGAAAAGAACTTCTTTCCGATGACAGCGTAAAGAAGGCATATCTGGGTGGTTGATATTTAAATACGTATATCCAAAAGGTTCGGATCGCAATGTGACCCGAACCTTTTATTTTGCCCATTGACCGGAGTTTTTCACAAAGCAATATATAAAACTTTTCTAAAGCGCACCTCCCAAAAATCCCGAAAACCGCGGAACATAAGGAAACCAGAAACTCAAAGGGGTAAAAAAAGTTTTTTTGGGTTGCCTAAAAGGGGATTTTGTGAGAAAATAAGTCGTTGTAGTGTGCTCTGACGGAATGTTTTTTGCTTTAAAAATTGCGAAAAATGGCTTTAGGAGCATGCTTTGTTTGGAGATTTTTATGAAGATTTTGCTCTTAAACGGAAGCCTTCGCGGAGACAGAAGCTCCTCATTAAAGGTGGCGCATGCCTTCATCCGCGGTATACAGGAAGTTAACCCTGACGCGGAAGTTACGGAAGTTGCTCTCAGAGATAAGAAAATTGAACATTGCCTGGGTTGCCTTTGCTGCTGGAAGAATGAAAAGGGCAAATGCGTGATCCATGATGATATGGATGAGATCAGAGATCTCGTAATGGCCAGTGATATCATTATCGAGAGCTTTCCTCTCTATTTCTTTGGCCAGCCTTCCAAAATGAAGGCCTTTGTGGACAGAATGATCTCCTATGTATCGGAGTACAGAGGTATCGGCGGAAATGAGGAAAGCGGAAGCTTCCTTCACAAGATGCGTTATCCCGAGCTTATGCAGAAGAAGCTGGTTCTTGTTTCCAGTTGCGGATATGAGAAGACAGAAGGCTGCTACGGACCTATCAAGCAGCAGTATGATATCATCTGCGGAGAAGGTAATTATACTTTGATCACCTGCGCTCAGGGCGGAATGATCGCCGAAGAGACACTGCAGTCAAAGGTTGTTAAATATCTTGAGAGATATACCGAAGCCGGCAAAGAGTTTGCGGAAACCGGAAAAGTCGGCG
>JAEEGJ010025147.1_pt1 | contig 12243 bp, 10 predicted proteins | sample 8958761 | NCBI WGS metagenome assembly JAEEGJ01 (sample SAMN16246546, study PRJNA631951) | gut metagenome | biome: gut microbiome; feature: rumen; material: RS-attached | host: Bos | place: Iran: Karaj | collected 2018-10 | reverse complement strand
TGGTCCGATGCTTCTACCGTAGGCATGCCTCCTTTCACTTGGTTGATTCGTGGTTTGATTTCAAACGACGGAGTCTCGGTTGTTGAACTTGGTGCAGAAAATGCCCAAATTCATCCGAATCCTGCAACAAATGTCCTGAATGTTTCAGCAAATAATATGCTGAATGTCAGTATTTTCGATTTGAATGGCAGAGAAGTTGGCCATCATGAAGCCATGGGCAATGAAGTTGCTATTGATATTGCTGGATATCATTCGGGTTTGTATATGGTTCGCATTGAAACCGAAGCAGGTATCATCGTGAAGAAAGTCGCAATTCAATAAGCAACAAGATGAAAAAGTTTTTTTTGCTTGTCTTGCCTTTGTTTTTCGCAATGGTTTTGCAAGGCCAAAATAGGGCTTTGTTGCTTAGCGAGTCATTTGACGGTAGCAACATCCCTTCTGGATGGACCATTGCTGGCATGGGACAAAACAACTGGACAATCAGCGAGACATGTAATGCTGGTGGCGAGAAGAACGAGTTGATGCTTGTACACAACCCGACTTTTATCGGGACAAGTCGTTTTGTCTCGCCTGCCATTGACTTGACCGGAAAAAGCAATGTCGTTGTCTCTTTCAAGCATTATCTCGACAACTATTCTGGTTCGCATACCATAGGCATCGCTACGACTTCCGATGGAGGTGCTACTTGGAACGACGCATGGTCGGAGACCTATAATGCAGATGGTAGGTATGAAGTCCGCCAAATTGTCGAGACCTCCGACATTGGACAAGCTAACGTGCAGTTTTGCATTTATTACAGCGGCAACGCCTTGAACGTCGATTATTGGTATTTTGACGATATTGTCATTTACAATCTCGAAGACTCCGATGGCGATTTGGATGCCATAGAAGTGCCCGATTTGGTGACAGTTGGCTACAACGCTGTGGCCTTCAGGCTCATCAACAAGGGAAGCCATGTCATCACCTCACTTGAGGCATGTTATCAGTTTGAAGGACACGGATTGGTTACCGAGACCTTCGAGACCAACATGGAACCACTTGCTGCCGAAACCTTCACGTTCACCACCCCGACTTTCCTTGAAGCGGATAACTATCTGTTGACTGTCACTTTGTTGAAAATCAACGGAGCGACTGATGACGACCCTGAAAACAATGTCCTTTCAAAGACCGTTTCGGTTAACATCGGCCTGACAGAGCGCATTCCCATGATTGAACATTTTTCGGCATCGACCTGCGGTCCGTGTGTCAATGTCAACAATCTGATGCTTCAGTTCACGGAAAATAACCCTGGCAAGTTCACCTATACGAAATATCCAGAGTATTATCCTGGCAACGGCGACCCGTATTATATTCCGGAAGTGAACGTGAGAGACAATTATTACGATGTGCCTTGGGTGCCATACGTCCTGCTTGATGGCGTGCCTCAAGACGGAGCTTTGACGCAAGAGGCTTTCGATGCAGAACTCGAAAAGCAGGCACTGGCCGAGATCAGAGGCGCTTTCGATGTCGAAGGCAATCGCATCATTGTCACGGCAGACCTGATGGCCTACGCCAAGCTTGAAAACGTCGTTGCGTATGTGACGGTGAACGAAAAAGTCACTACAGGAAATGTGGGCACCAACGGCGAGACCTCATTCCATCACATTCTCATGAAGATGTTGCCCAACGCAAGTGGAAACACCATCACCATCAATGCGGGCGAATATGAGCGCTTGGAATTTGATGTTGACCTGTCTTCAACCCATGTCGAAGAGATGAACGACCTCGAAGTAGCGGTGTGGCTGCAGCAATATAGTTCGAAAGAAGTGTATAACAGCCATTATCTGTATGAGTACACGACCCATCCTTACACCGTTGAGAATTTGTCGCTTTCAGCAAATGGAAACACGGTAACCGCCACATGGGAAGCTCCATCTGCAGGCAGCCCGACGGGTTATGACGTGTTTGTCAATGGCGAATTGGTCGTCGAAAACCAACCTGCCTTGACTTATACCTTTAATCCGACTGAAAACGATTACAATGTAGTTGAAGTTTGTGCCGTCTATGATGGTGAAAAGACCTCGGTGAAAGCTGTCAAGGGTTTGTTAATTCCTCAGTTGGTTAGCGAACAAGTCACCCAAGCTGTCAGATTGTATCCCAACCCGTCTGATGGAAGCGTGTTTGTCGCATCTGATACCGATTTGCAAGCCGTCAAGCTTTACGACATTGCAGGCCGTCTGGTTCGTCACATTACAATCTATGGTACTACTACAGAATTGGATGTCAAAGATTTAGATGGAGGAATCTATTTCATACAAGCTATTTATTCAGACGGAAACACCACGACCCAAAAATTAGTCGTTACGCATTGACGAAAGATAATTGTTCATAATAATGAGCGTACGGTAATCTTATCGTGCGCTTTTTTTGTTCTTTATGAGAAATAGTTTTACTTTTGTACGTCAATTCTTGTATCATGAAAAAATATGCTTTTTTATCCATCTTAGGCTTATTCCTGATGGTCGCTTGCAGCAAGTCGGACCCCGATCTCACTACCACTTTCGAAAAGTCAAACTACTTGGAGACAGACGATTATGAGGGTACCATCGCCTACGCGAAACAGCTCGCGAAACAGTTCAAGGAGGTGCATTGCCAGAGCATCGGACAGACCGTGACGGGGCGCGATGTGCCGCTTCTCATCGTCGACAAAGACGGTTACACCAAGCCCAAGAAAATCCGCAATAGCGGCAGGTGCGTTGTTCTTGTGCAGTCGTGCATCCATCCTGGAGAACCTAATGGCAAAGATGCCATGTTTCTGCTCATCCGCAACATGCTGAGAGGCAGGGAAAACGGCGATTTATTGAACGATTTCTCCTTCCTTTTCATCCCCGTGTTGAGTCCCGATGGACTGGCCAATTTCTCGCCCTTCAACCGCATCAACCAAAACGGCCCGAAGCAAATGGGTTGGCGCGTGAACGCCCAAGGCCTCAACCTCAATCGCGACTTCACCAAGCTTGACACGCCCGAACTGCGCGGTTTTGCAGCCCTGTTCAACCAATGGCAACCCGACCTCTTTTTCGACACCCATGCTACTGATGGTGCTGATTACCAATATGTAACCACCTATTCCATCGAGGATTTCGGCAATTATGATGCAGGCCTGAGCCAATGGCTGAGTAGCGTTTGGGAGCCGAAAATCAAGGCAGCAATGAATGAGTTGGACATCCCCATCACGCGCTACATCGAATTTCACCCTTGGGGCGACCCGACGGGTTCGCTTTACGACGAGAGCTTCTCCGCTATGTTCTCCGAGGCCTACACCATGGCTCGCAACTGTCCAGGCATCCTGCTCGAAACCCACATGCTGAAACCCTATAAAGACCGCGTGCTGTCCACCTATCACATGATTGTAGAAACACTGAGAATCATCGCTGCCGACAAGGCCAATTTCCAAAATGCCCTCGCGCAAGCCAAAAATAACGACTTGAACCTCGGCGAGTTGTCTATCAATATGCAATCCGAGTTGAATGACACGATTTGGGAAGATTTCTTGGGCTACCATTTTGACACCGTCCAGAGCGACGTCACGGGAAGCTGGTATTATTCCTACGACCCGACGAAGCCCGAGACGCGCAAAACCCGCCGCATCCGCGCCACCCGCCCCGAAAAGACCCTCAACGTGCCCAAAGAATACATCATCCCTGCGCAATATAAAGAGGTGATAGACATCGTCAAGGCGCAGGGTTTTGAGATGAATCTTTTGAAGAGCGAGAAGACGCTGCAGGTGAACACCTACCGTTTCAGTGATGTGTCGTTTATGCCGACGCCTTCCGAAGGCCGTTGTCGTGTGGCCCGTTTCAATGCGGAGGAAATCACCAAGGAAGTCATTTTCCCGAAAGGCTCGGCGGTGGTGAAGACCTCGCAGAACGGTGTCCGTCTGCTGATGAACCTGTTGGAGCCCGAGATGCATGGCTCGCTGTTCGAGTGGGGCTTTTTCAACCACGTTTTGCAGCGCGTGGAGTATTTCGAGGTCTACAAAATGGAGCCAATGGCTCAAGCTATGCTCGCCGCCGACCCCTTCCTGAAAGAGCAATTTGAGGCCTGGAAGGCCAGTTTCCCCAAGGACAAGCAACCCTCGCAATACACCATCCTCAATTGGTTCTACGAACGTTCGCCCTACTGCGACAAGAACTATTTGGTTTATCCTATCGGAATTGTCCGATGAACGATTATTATTGGGATAATTATTGGCACAGGGGGGATTTTCCGTGGATGCCCACATCGGGGGGGCTAGCCGAAGTTATCCGCAGGGTTGGCACCGACCGAGGAGGCCACTGGGAAATCATTTCCAAATAGATTCCATGAAAAACCTACTCCTTCTCCTCCTAACCCTCCTCACCCTGACCGTCTTCGCCCAAAGCAAGAGCGAGGCACTGCCTTTGCCGGATTCGTTGGCAGTGAAGCTGAAGGAATACCGCAAAACAGATGTGGCGCGTGCTGAAGCTTTGAATGCAGTAATTATGTCCTGATTTCTACCAAAAACTGCTGACTGATTTCCCAAAACTCACACAAAACGAGCTTCGGCTCTGCGCCTTCGTCAAATCCAACCTCAGCGTCAAGGAAATCGCCGCTATCAACGGCATTTCCGCTGACTCGGTGAAGACCGCCCGAAAGCGTTTGCGCAAGTCCCTGAACCTGACGGGCGAGGATGTGAGTTTGTTAGAGTTTTTGTCAAAATATTGAGCAGTTTACCCTGTATTGTATGTTTTTACTGTCAATTTTATGATAAAATTGATATAAAAAAGAATCAATTTTCTAAGAAAATCGATTTTTGTTAGTTACAATTTTGTATTTTTGCAGCTGAAATAACAAAACAAAGATACCATGGAAAAACTATTGCAACGCTATCAGGCGCAACTGGACAGGACAAAAACCGACTTCATTCGCTATCTTCACGACGAAATTCGCTGGGAAGCACGGCTCAACGCCATCCTTGGTGCAAGGGGTGTCGGAAAAACAACTTTGATGTTTCAGCACATTTTGCTCAGTGGTGAACGCGACACTTCACTTGTGGTGTTTGCCGACGACATCTATTTCTCGGAGCATACTTTACTTGATATGGCCGATGCGTTTTACAAGAATGGAGGCAAGCACCTCTATATTGATGAGGTGCACAAATACAGGCGCTGGTCAACGGAGATAAAGAACATCTACGACCAAATTCCCGACCTGCAAATCGTTTACACCGGCTCGTCGATTCTCGACTTGGAGAAAGGTGGAGCTGACTTGTCGCGCCGACAACTGAAAAACCACATGCATGGGATGTCGTTCCGCGAATGGCTACAGATGACAAAAGGTATCGTGGTGCCGAAACTCACACTCGACGACATTCTTTCAGCAAAGGTTTCTTTCCCTTATGCAGAATACCGGCCGTTGCCTTTGTTCAAGGAATATATCAAAGGAGGTTATTTCCCGTTCTGCTATGAGGAAGATTACTTTGAGCGTCTGAATGCCGTAGTGGAACAAACACTCGAAATTGATATTCCCCAATTTGCAGGCCTCAGCGTTGGTGTGATGCACAAACTCAAACAACTGATGCAAATTATTTCGCAAATTTCGCCTTTCAAGCCCAATTACAGCGACCTTGCCCGCGACATCTCCGTAGCCCGCAACGACCTGAAGGACTATCTTTTTTATATGGAGAAATCGGGCATGATACAAAGCCTTCAATCGCCAGCCATTGGGATGACACGATTGGCCAAAGTGGAGAAAATCTATTTGGACAACACCAACCTAATGTATGCACTCACTGGAACGCAACCCGACATGGGCAACTTGCGCGAGACCTTCTTCTTCAACCAAATGCGGGTGCGCAACACGGTAACCGCCTCCGAGGTTTCGGACTTTTTGGTCGATGGTCATACCTTTGAAGTGGGTGGCCACAAGAAAAGCCGTCGCCAAATTGCGGAAGTGCCAAATAGTTTTGTGGTGAAAGACGATATTGAATATGGCACTCCAGGAGTCATTCCGCTTTGGATGTTCGGGTTGAATTATTAGGAGGAAACCGCCTTTTTTTTGCCTGCTGTAGTATTTCACAAGGTTATACAGCTCGAAAACTCAAAAAAAACCTATATTTGCCGTCAAAATCACAAACTATGAACACCAAACGAACCTTTTTGGCCATTTCCATCCCTTGTGGGACGGAGTTTCCGGCGCTCGTCGAGAAGCTGAAGAAAAATCTTCAGCATGAGCATTTTATCAATTATGTGAAAACCAATCAGATACACCTTACGCTAAAGTTTTTGGGCAGTACGCCTGTGGACGACATCCCCACCATCATCGAAACGTGCAAAAAGGTGGCTCAACGCCATCAACCCTTCACAATGAACTTCGACCGCACGGGGCTCTTCGGCAGCAACCGCGTGCCGCGTGTGCTTTGGCTCGGGATGAGCGACCAGCCCAAGGCCTTGTTCGACTTGGAAGAAGACCTCTTGGACGCTTTCGACGGCTTGGGCTATCTCCGCGACAGGCAGAACTTTGTGCCGCATCTTACCGTATGCCGCATCAAGTCGCTGGTTGACAAGCAGTTCTTTATGCAAATCTACAACAGCATCGAGCAAAAAACCTACCTCCATGCCGATGTGAAGGAACTCGTTTATTTCCAAAGTTTCCTGCAACCTACGGGGCCATTCTACAAGGTTTTGGCGAAAATGCCTTTGGGCACTTAGCGGGATAGTGGGGGAAATGGCACTATTTTTGAAACGAAATGGCCAAAGCAATAAAAAAAAGCCCTATATTTGCAATTTATTTGCATCAATTGGAGTTATTAGGGAAAATTTGATAAAATTATAAATTATGAAAAGCAAAATCACAACCGTAATGATGGTTCTCTTAGTCGCTTTCATCACGCTGGGAGGAACTACCAGTTGCAAGAGCAAGAAACAACTTGCCAAGGAAGCCGCTGAGGCTGAGTACAAATCAAGAGTTGCCGAAGCCGTGAAAGACCTGAATGCCATCCTCGACGACGAGACCCTCTGGAGCCTCGAAGAGAAGGAAGCGCGTGTGCAGACCATCAAGGACTGGAACCTGCAAAACGCCGAGGTTGACGACCTGCTCTTCCAAGTGGAGAAGAAACTCGCCCGCGAACGCGCCCAGAAGGAAGAAGAGGAACGCCGCGCCGCCGAAGAACGCGAAAAAGTCAATGCCGCCGATGTGGTGTTGGGCCGCAACTTCAACAGCATCGCCAATGCCAGCAGCGTTAGTCAGGCCAACCGCGTCATTAATGAGACTTTGGGCATGTTCGAGTCGCCCAACGTACCTGTGCTCATCATTATCAAGCAAAACGCAGGCTTCAACGACTACGACCGCCCGACCACCATCGAGAATTACCTCAACTATCTGAAGGACCAGAAGAAAGCTACCGAGAAGGTGCACGAAATCAAATACAACGCCAACGGAAAGATTAACGAACTTGAACTGATAAAGAAATGAAAAAGATTATTGCCACATTAGTGATTGCCTTGTGCGTTGTGGGTAGCGCCATGGCACAGGACGAACTGAGTTTCGAACGCAAACAGGCCATCGACAGCCTTGCCTTGGAAAAGGTGAGAGACCTGAGCAAATACATCAAAATCGTCGGCTCGAAGGAAACGCCTTTCAGCGAGGCCAACCGCGTCATCGACCGTGCTGAGGAACTCTTCATGAGTGATGCCGAAATTGGCGTTTCGTCACTCAGCTCCAACAAAGTCACCTATTACCGTGTCCGCAAGTATTTCGAGCACCTGATGCGCCTCAACTACGACCGCGTCGAAATTGAATGGTACAACATTGAGTATGTCAGCGACTTGCAGCGCCAGCCCGACGGCACCTACGTGGGTGTCATTACCATCTTCCAGACCTTCCGTGGCTACGATGCCGAAGGCAATATGGCCTACAAGGACACCACCAAGAAGGACATTACCGTTTACGTGAAGCGCAAGGAAACCCAAATCGGAGGCCGCACCATCGGCTTCTGGGATGTGCTGCTGGGCGACATGCGCGTCAAGGAAACGTCGAATAGATGAGAATAGCTCGAAATATCATCCTTCTGGCACTCACCATCGCCATCGTCTGGCCCGTTGCGGGTCAGACGATTGGCGATTTTAAGATGGATGAGACCGAGCTCTACGCCATGACCAAACAGATGGGTCAGTTCATGCGTAGGTTCAATTACGAGGAAGACCAATTTGGCTACAGACTCAACCCAAAAGACCCAAATTACCGTAGCAACGAGATGCGCCGCAAGTCGTTGCCCATCCTCTTCGACCAAGAGAAATACGGCAACCAAACAGAATTGCAACGTTATTTCATCGAGGATGTCACCAAAGGCGACTCCACTTACATGACCTTCCTGGGAGGCAATTGGTTCTCAGAGGTTTCGTGTACGTTCAAGTACAACGGCAAGCCCGTCGACGTGATGCTTTTCCTCTCCGTCGAGAAGGAGGGCTTAGGCTCCAAATGGGTGCTCACCAACATATATTTTTCCGAGTTCAACAAGCTCTTTCCCAACGGCGAGCTGACCGAAAAGGAACGCCATTTCCTCCATCCCATGAGCCACGAGCTTGACTTCATGAACATTTACAAAGCCTTCCAAGACCCCGAAGTCATCGAATATTACGCTTCAAAAGAATACCACCCCGATTACCTGACCCTGTTTTTCTACGAAATCAAGCAGGGCAAACTGTTGTTCCAAAATGTCGATTCCGTCAAGTTCCACGTCTTCCAAATCAAGGACTGGTACTTTGAGGTGTCGTGGTTCAACCGTTCAGGCCTCAATTCCGGCTGGCTCATGTCGAACGTCATCTACATGCCGGAAAAGGAAAAAACCAACCTTATCAAATTCTACCAACCATGAGAAAGATTGCAATACTCTCCCTGTTGTTGCTGGGCGTCGTGTTTGGCGCACAGGCCCAAAAGAAGCTCTCCAAAGACGAAATCGCGAAATATGAGAGCGAAATCAACAGCATGATAACGTATTTGGAGGAAACGATGAACTTCCTCGGCGACAGCACCACTTCGGCTTTGGAAAAGGAAATTGTGTTTACCGAAAGCTGGAGCAAAATCTTTATCGACGACAAGGTGCAGATTGAGGACGACCTTGACATGAACCGCAACACCCCCATCAACAAGGACGTGCAGGCTTACCTCAAGGACATCGACTTCTTCTTCAAATGGGCCAATTTCAAGTTCGACCTGCAAAGCATCGCCGACAACACGCGCGACGACGGCAGCACTTATTTCAAGGTCACGCTGACACGTCATTTGACAGCCATGACCATCAACGACGAAATGGTCGACAACGTCAAGAACCGCTTCGTCGAAATCAACCTCGACCGTCAGAACAACAGCCTCAAAATCGCCAGCATCTATACCGCCAAAATCAATGAAAAAGAGGCGCTTCGCAACTGGTGGAACGGTTTGTCACAAAACTGGAAGAACCGTTTGGGCAGCGATATCAAACTCTACGACAGCATCCCATTGGAAACCGTCAGCATGATTACAGAGAAAGACTTTACGGCTTCTTGCCCTGTCATTGACTCGGCAACGGGACAAACGACGCTGAAAGAAAAGATTTTCAAGGAAGACATGGGCGAATTGGATGCGAAACTCAAACTGGTTACCCAAAAACAACGTGTCGACATATCGGGCATCCGTGAAATCATTAATTTGGAACCGTTGAGCGAATTGTCTGACCTCACTTTCTTGGACGTTTCAGGAACTTCAATTGAAGACCTTTCGCCAATGCGTAACATCAACAAATTGAAAGTGTTGCGTGCCAATTCCACCTTGATTGAAGACATCTCGACTTTGAAATACAACATCACCCTTGAAGAGCTCGAAGTGGCCAACACCACCATCGATGATTTGGGCGTGCTTTCGTCCATAAGAGCCCTTGAAAAGCTCAATCTCAGCAACACCCAAGTCAGTCGCATTTCCAACTTGAAGAGTTGTCCCAATCTTGTCACACTCAATTTAAGTGGTACCCGCATCACCAACATCGGCATCCTGCAAGAGCTCGAACATTTGAAGAACGTTGACATCAGCAACACTACTGTCCGCGACCTCGGACCACTCCGCAACATGAAAGACCTGCAAAGTCTCAACATTTCGGGTTCAGCCGTCAGCAACTTGCAGGCTTTGAGCGAATTGGAAAACCTGCGTGAGCTGTATTGCAGCAACACTTCCATCAGCGACCTGACGCCTTTGAAAGGCAACCGTCGCCTGAGCAAAATCTATTGCGACCATTCGGGTATCCACGATGCCGAGGCAAGTGCTTTCACGCAAAGCAATCCGTTTGCCTTGGTTATCTATGACACCGAGGCGCTGAAAACCTGGTGGCGTGAGTTGCCCATCTATTGGAAAGCTGTGTTTTCCAAGCAGATACAGGTCGATTCGGAGCCAACCACCGAGCAGTTGCACGAAATCATCAACATGCAGGAACTCGACATCTCGGGCAACACTTACATGCAAAACCTGATGCCCGTCAGCCGCTTGACCAACCTCCGCACGCTTGACATTTCCAACACAGAAATCGGTTTCTTGCAACCCATCCAAGGCTTGGCCAATTTGGAATCGCTCAATATTTCGCACACTTATATTAGCGATCTCAAGCCCTTGCAGGATATGGGTAACTTGAAGTATCTCAACATCATGAATACGCCTGTTGACAACCTTTCAGCATTGGTTAAAGACGACAACATCGAAGTGATTTATGCCGATAGCACATCGATTGGCATCAGCCAAGTCAAGGCACTGAAAGAGCAACAACGGCAGGTACATGTCATTTATAATACCGATGCCTTGATAACGTGGTGGAGCGTTCTCGACCCGATTTGGCAAACCATCTTCCGAAACGCCATCGGTATCCAAGATGAAATGCCCAACGCCATTGATTTGCAGCGTATTGTGGATATGCGTGAACTTGAAATCGGCGCGGATTTCCCCATTGTCAGTCTTGTGCCTTTGAATGATTTTCTTTGGCTGGAGCGTCTGACCATCAACGGCCAAAGCGTGCGCGACATTGCACCCTTGGAGAACAAGTTGTATCTCGTCGAACTCAATGTGCAGAACAATCCTATCAGCAGCCTGAAACCCATCGAAAGCAGCACCATGCTTGAATTGCTTAACATCGAGAACACACAAATCAGCGACCTTGGACCGCTCTCGAAGATGAACAACCTCGTCACCCTCAATGCGAGCGGCACGGCGGTGAAGTCGCTGAAACCGCTCTCAGGCCTGCAAAAACTTGAAAACCTGTTTGTCAACAATACCGATGTCAGGAGTTTGTCGCCCATCGAGGACATCCCGACCCTGAAACAACTGAAGGTTTACAACACCAAGGTCAAGGCCCGCGCCATCGAGAAATTGCAGGAAAAACGGCTCGATTTGAACATTATTTACTATTGATGGATAAGTTTTATTATCTTTGCTCCGTCAAACAATAACGAAATGCCCGAAATAAGCAGGTTTTTAGGAATCATCATCACGATGAACTTTTCAGACCATAATCCACCTCATTTTCATGTGAGATACAATGAGTATGAGGCATCTATAAGGATTAAGGACTTCGGGTTGATGATTGGTGACTTGCCGCCAAAGACTTTCGGGCTTGTTGCGGAATGGGCAAAGATGCACCAAGAGGAATTGATGCTTTGTTGGGAAGAAGCGAAGAAGGGTAATCTTTTAAAAATCAAGCCATTATAAAATGAATTACGATTTGAAAAATATTGAATACCAGCACGATTACATCTACAAAGTGTCTTTTGAAGATGGAACATCGGGGCTTGTTGACTTTGACGATGTGATTCATTCCTCGAAACCTTACAACCTTTTGTTGAACATGAATTTGTTCAAAAAAGCTTACATCCATCCCGAATTGAAAACCCTCACTTGGGCTGATGATTTGGATTACGACCCGATTATCCTTTATTATAAAGCGAACAACATTCCGTTTCCCGCCTCATGGGGCGAAATAAATTGAACCTGAATCTTGAAATTTAAAATTTTAAATCTTTAAATACAGAATTATGGAAATCAGAAAATTAGAACAAATGTTTGAGGTTTTGCGCAGCAAACCCAAGAAACGTCTTGTGGCCGCTTATGCCAACGACGACCACACCATCTGTGCAGTGAATGCCGCCGTCAAGGAAGGTCTCATCGAAGCCACCTTGCTTGGTGACGAGAAAGTGATTGCCGAAGTGTGCAAGGCTGAAGGCATTGACATGG
>JAEEGJ010025146.1_pt1 | contig 12243 bp, 9 predicted proteins | sample 8958761 | NCBI WGS metagenome assembly JAEEGJ01 (sample SAMN16246546, study PRJNA631951) | gut metagenome | biome: gut microbiome; feature: rumen; material: RS-attached | host: Bos | place: Iran: Karaj | collected 2018-10 | reverse complement strand
GCGTCGAGAAGGAACAGATAACGGCACTTAAGAACGGTCAGGACGATTCGTATAAGCAGGAAGACTGATGAAGGTATTGTGGCTCTGTAATATCATACTTCCGAAAGTCGCGGCGAAAATGGGACTTAAAGCCTCCAACAAGGAAGGATGGCTTTCGGGCGCAAGCACTGCCGCGGAAAAGGGCGGTGAATTTGAGCTCGGTATCTGTTTCCCGGTAGGGCCGGAAAACGACGGATTCTTCCTTGAAGACGGTGTGAAGTATTTCGGATTCTATGAAGATACGAACAGGCCGGATGTTTACGATCCTTCTCTGTGTGACAGGCTTTCATCCATTGTAGAAAAATTCGATCCCGATATTGTCCATATATTCGGAACGGAATATCCCCATGCCCGCGCAATGGCGGAGGTTATGAAGGACCGCCCGGAGCGGATCCTCATCGGCATGCAGGGTGTCGTTGCGGCATGCAGGGATCATTATCTTGACGGACTTCCCGAAAGAGTTATAAACCGCGTTACCTTCAGGGACTTTGTAAAAAAGGATTCCCTTAAGATCCAGAAAAGCAAATTCGATCTTCGTACGGAAAACGAGATCGCTGCACTTAAGATCGCAGGTAATGTCACCGGAAGAACTCCTTTTGATAAACAGTATGCTCTGGGGGTCAATCCGGATGCAAAATATCATTTCATGAACGAAACGCTGAGGCAGGAGTTCTATGATAATGCTCTGCCCGAAGAGGGAAGGAAGGATACCGAGCCTCATTCCGTATTCCTTAGCCAGGGTAATTACCCTCTGAAGGGTGCGCATATGATGATAAAGGCATTTGCGGAGCTTAAGAAAAAGTACCCTGATGCAAAGCTTTACATCGCAGGTGACAATGTCACAAAGCATGCAAACTTCAAGGAAAAATTAAAGCTCGCATCATATGATAAATATCTTGTCGAACTGATAAACGAATATTTACTTGAAGATTCGGTCATATTTACCGGAAACCTTCCCGTTTCCGAATACATAGACAGACTTTCGAAATGCAGCGTATTCGTATGCCCTTCGTCTGTGGAGAATTCTCCCAATTCCCTCGGGGAAGCAATGATGCTCGGAGTTCCCTGCGTCGCTTCAAATGTCGGAGGAATACCGGGGATCTTCGAAGGCGGCAGGGACGGTATCCTTTACGACTACGCGGATACGGATGCACTTGTGACAGCTGTGTCGGAAATGTTCGATGATGAGATGAAGGCTGCTGAATTTGCGAAGAATGCTTCCGCACATGCACTTGCTACTCATAACGCATCAGCCAATTATTCAAGGCTTGTCGAAATATATAAGGAAATAGCAGGGTGAAGATAGTATTTGTGTCCAATTACATAAATCATCATCAGGCCCCTTTTTCCGACAGACTCTGGGAACTTACGGGCGGTGAGTATGCATTCATACAGACCGAACCGATGGAAGAGGAAAGAGTAAAGCTCGGATGGGATTCATCCCTGACCGAAAAGCCATATGTGGAGCTTTACTACAAAGATATGGAAAAGTGCGACAGGCTGATTATGGATGCGGACTGCACCATCTTCGGAGGATGTGAGGATTCGGAAGTCATCATGCCGAGGCTCGAAGCCGGAAAGTTCACGCTCATCTATTCCGAGAGGATCTATAAGGAAAGCAGGCTTAAATTCATATCCCCGAGAGGACTTAAGAAGAAATACCACGATCACGTAAGGTTTAACGATTCGCCCGTATACCTCCTTTGCGCGGGAGCGTATGTAAAGGGAGACTTCGACCTGATCGGCGCATACAGAAACAAGAAATTTAAATACGGATATTTTCCGCAGTGCTATAGATATGATGACCTGAACGAGCTCAGGAAGGATAATGAAGAGCTCCGCATTCTGTGGGTGGGACGTTTCATAGACTGGAAGCATCCGGAGATGATGGTCACACTTGCGGAGAACCTTAAGAGTTCCGGTGTCCGTTTTCACATCACGATGATCGGAAACGGAGAGATGGAAGAGGAGATCCGGAAGCTCGCATCGGATAAAGGTGTTGCGGATGCGGTTGAATTCCGTGGCAGCCTGAAGCCGGATGAAGTAAGGGAAGAGATGAGAAGATCCGACATCTTCATTTCGACATCCGACAGGCTTGAAGGCTGGGGAGCGGTCGTGAATGAAGCAATGAACTCCGGATGCGTGACTATCGCATCGAAGAGTATAGGAAGCGCTCCCTATCTTATCAGGGACGGCGAAAGCGGTTATCTCTATAAGTCCTGCGATGACAAGGGATTACTTGAGAAGGTGCTTCTCGGAAGCGATAAAGAAAACGCGGCAAGGATCGGAAAGGCCGCATATGAAACCATAGTAAATACCTGGAATCCGGATGTTGCTGCCGAAAGAATATATAAGTTTGCGACAGATCCGGAGCACAGGATACCTGAATATGAGGACGGCCCGTTAAGCAGGGCGTGATAAAAGATGAAAGTTTTATGGCTCAGCAATTATATACCTGAAAAAGCGGCTGAAAGCCTCGGTATGGAGGACAATTCGAAAGCGGGAATGACGGAAGGAATGCTTTCCGCCCTTGCTTCGTATTCCGAAGATATCGAGCTTGGGATCGCTTTTCCCGTTCCGGAGCAGTTCGACGGAAAGAGGGGCTCTTTCAAGATCTCGGAAGACAGCGAGTTTTCCGTTTCCTATTATCCCTTTTATGAGGATCTTTCCCGTCCCGATAATTTCGATATCACACTTGTCTCTTCGATGAACAGGATCCTCGATGAGTTCAGACCCGATGTGATCCATATACTCGGAACCGAATTTCCACACGCCCTTGCGATGAGTAAGGCAGCAACGGAGGATGATTTCCATTATCATCCGGGCAAAGAAAGGCTTCTTGTTTCCTTCCGCGGAATCTGTGCAGCCATCGCTGCCGATTACCTCGCATGCCTTCCCGATGAGATCGTATCTTCGTCGACTCTCAGGGATACGGTATTAAGGGACAATATCAAACAGCAGCAGGAAAAATTTCATAACAGGGCGGTAAATGAGCTCGAAGCGGTCTCGAGAGCGGGACATATCGGAGGATGCACCGGTCTTGATAAGAAGTGGGCATCCCGTCTCGGTCCCGAAGCGCAGTATCATTATATGAATGAAGCTGTCAGACCTGTTTTCTATGAGCCCGTTCCCGCGGGAAATGACCGCGACAAAAATACGATATTTGTTGCCGGAGCTTATTACCCTCTCAAGGGATTCCATATCCTCCTGAAGGCATTAAAGGATATCAACTGGCCCGAGCTTAAGATACGCGTTGCCGGTCCCGATATTGTTTCGAAGAATTCTTTCAAGGACAAGGTCAGGATCTCGGAATACGGAAAGTATCTCGGTGAACTTATTGAAGGCTGTAATCTTCAGGGCAAGATCACATTCCTCGGAAATATAAGTGCGGAGCAGATGAGGGAAGAGTATCTTGGGTGCGGCATGTTCATATGCCCTTCGACGGTTGAGAATACTCCCAATCCCGTTATCGAAGCAGCACTCAGCGAAGCTCCAATTATCGCTTCGAGGGTCGGAGGAATTCCCGATATCATCGATGATAAGAATCAGTGCCTTCTTTATGATTGCAACGCCAGAAAGCCTATGGATGAGGTTGCGGAAGCGCTTAAGAAGACCATAGAATTTACAAAGATCGATTACGACCGCGCACTCGAAAGAGGAAAGGCCGCAAGGGCAAGGGCACTCAAGGACCACGATCCCAAGACGGTTGCGACCGGACTTGCAGATATATATAAGAGTATGGTCGGAGAAGAGAATGAATGATACGGCAAAGCGACAGCAGATCTGCTGTCGCTTGTTTTATATATCCGTGTGTGAACTTAATATGTGTACAGGTCTCTTCCTGTTATTTCTTTGTACCCATCGACTATCTCATTGAGCGGCACGGCCCAGTCACGCTCGGGTGCAACGGAATATGCGAATGCCATTGCGATGAGCCTTCCTTCCGAATCGAAGACCGCAGATCCCGAATCACCGGCACGTAAAGCAAGTGCCATCTCTGTTTCGATAAAGGGTTCGAAGAACGGGAAGGTCTGAAGCTTTTTGACAAGTGTTCCGTATCTGATATGCTCGATATTTCCGAGCTCGTCGACTACCTCTATAGCAAGCTCTATCGGCTCCGCATCAAGTTCTTCCCAGTATGTCATGTCTATATGGACGGTAAAGACAGCACTGTCAAACTCCGCGGGAAGGAATATCCTCGGAACCTTTATGACCGCAATATCATATTCATCGTCGGTTCCGACAACAGATGCATTGGGTACGCACTCGCCATGCATAAATGTAACGGAGGCTACCTTGTAATTACCGACTACATGCTTGTTGGTGATGATATAAACGCCGTCATCCGTAATCTCTGCGATGAATCCTGAACCTATAGTAGAACTTCCGTCATCCTTGAAGATACGTATGTGAACAAGTGACTGCATCACGCCGTCCAGTGTCTCCGCCATATCACCTTCTTCAAAGATTCCGGTGTCATATGCATTGTAAGCTCCGATTATATTGAAGTCTTCTCTGCTTATCTGCCTTGCGCAGATCATTTCCTGGATAGCATCTGCGGAATCGAAATATGCGGTGCCTTTTTCGGTTGTGGTAAAGCCGCATGAATCGGTTACCGAGTAGGTGATCCCGATTTCTCCTTTTTCAGGGAATTCTTCCTCATCGAATGTGATCTCGATGCTGTCTGTCAGATCCCCGTCCATGGAATCGTATGCGGATATGTAATCGAGAAGGTCGGGCTGTGAATCCGTGGATATATAGAAGTCCCTTATCCCACGGATGACCGGAGCATCGTCCACGAGATAATCCGTAACCGCTATCGAGGTATTTCCGGACGAATCCTCCACCATGATCCTTGCGGAATATTCACGCATTTCCCTGCAGCTTAAAGCTCCCGCTTCAATGAACTCCGTATCAAAGGAAATATTCAAAAGGCTGTCCGCATCCTTGACACTTTCTATGAAATCGGACGGCTGAAGCTTTGTTCCGGGAAGGAAATAAAAAGGTCCTTCTTTTAACGTGATCTCGGGAACCACGGTGTCCATTATGATGATGTCATAGGAAAACACCTTGCCGAAATATACGACGCACATCGGATATTTTCCGGGCCTTGTCATATCCACCAGCGAAAAGTCGGCAATGGCAAGATGCCTTGCAAAGAATCCCGCATCGATATAATCGGCTGCATCCTCACTTATTTCCGAGCCGAGTTCAAAGGTATATGTATCCTGCGGCTGCTTTGAGTAAAAGAGGGAATGTATGAGAAAAATGAAGCCTGCGATAAAGAAACATAAAGAAAGACCGACGACGATCTTTCCTTTTGTATTGAGTCTTCTTACGGGTTTTGAATTTTCGGTCTGAGTCATTTCTTAAAATATCTCGCAAGGCCCTGTGCCAGGAGATACCTTCCGTTTTCGTTATAGTGTACGAGATCGGGCAGCAGGTAGCTTTCGGTTTCTTCCTGCGTAAATCCAAGGTCGTCTGTGAGTGACAGATATTCGACATTCCTTCCGGCTGCGACTTCGATCGTAGCGTCGCGGTAAGCCTGAAGGACCGATCCCGTCGCTCCGGGCAGCATCGTTCCGTTATTATACATGCTTATGTAGCCGGGTGAAAGCACAAGTATCTCACCCTTCGGATATACATTCTTGAGCTCCGATATGAGCTTGCTTATGGCATCACGGAATTCGTCATCGCCTATTCCGTTGAAATAATCGTTCAGGCCGAATTCGATGATAAATACGGAATTCTCACCGCCTGTCTCTTTCAGACGGGCGGCTGCCAGATAGTATGAATAGTAGCTCTTTAATTCGTAGCACCTTCCGCTGAAGGTACGAAGGTCTTCTTTTCCGAGGAGGTAGTTGAATGCGGCACCCATATCGGATGAAGCATTCGCCGTATATACCGCGGACATTCCTCCTTCGCCGAGATTGAAGACCTGAGCGCCTGTCATATCCCTGAAAAATGATGACACGGCTGTCTCATCCCTGAAATTACCGAAGATGGAATCTCCGATGAAGTAAACATCCTTGCCGGAAAGATCTGCGTAGGTTTCCCTGACTTCGGCAAGCTGCCGTGACTTTTCGATGGTCTCATCCATTACCTGATTTACGTTGTCTATGGTCAGTACATGCTCTGTCGAATTAGGATCGACATTGACCGCGAGCAGGTGTGAATCGATATTGTAAAGGATGGGAGAGAAGGGGCCGTTTTCCCTGATGCAGTCGGAATAGAGCACCCATTCTTCGGTCGGGTTATAGAAGATACGCACATTTTCAAGGTCCGAAAGCTCACGCACGGTGATTATATAAGATGACCTTGCCAGTTTTACGGCCTTTTCGTCAAAGGAAGACCATTTTTCCGCGGCATCGTCCGGAAGGGTGATCATTATCCTGCAGTCCGGATGCTCGGATGCGATCCTGCGTATAAAGCCAATCTGCTTTCTGTAAAGGTCGCTGTTTGAGCATGACTGGACGAGGGCGGCATAAGGGTCGAGCCCGAGGACGATATATCTCGGGAATGCCTCTTCGCCGGCTTCTTCGAATATCTTCTCCATTTTCCTGCCGAGTACGGTAATGGATGGCATCCTGCGGGTCACGGTTATATCCTCGTATCCGAAATACAGCTTGAATACGGAATCGGATATGTTCGAATCAAACATACATGTGATGAAAGCATCGGTTTCGCCGCTGTAATCGAATGCGTAGAGATTGTCCCTTGCGAGACGTTCTATGGAGGGCAATTTGGCGATTTCATCGCCGATCTCGATCTTGCGCGGGTGGAGCATCCTGTAGACCGAATATATGATGATAAATATCAAAATGAGGGCCCCCGAAATGACCCCCGAGATCACCAATATTCTTTTATTTTCTAAGGTTTTTTTCATGCTCTGTTATGGTATAATAACTTTGTATGTGACCACGTCACGCTTAACTATAATAACACCAATCTGACACAGATAACTACGTTTTTCTTTTTCGGAGTATTTATGGACAATTTAGCAGTTTTGATACCGTGTTATAACGAGGCTCAGACCATCGCCAAGGTTATCGGCGATGTGAAGAAAGTCCTTCCTGAGGCCGTTATTTACGTATATAACAACAATTCCACCGATGATACCGCGAAGATCGCAGAGGAATGCGGTGCGGTGGTAAGGAACGAATACAAGCAGGGCAAGGGAAATGTCATCAGACGCATGTTCCGCGAGATCAACGCAAAGTGCTACCTGATGATCGACGGTGACGACACCTATCCCCTTGAGAGCGCTCCCGAGATGGTAAAGCTCGTTCTCGAGAAGAATTCCGATATGGTTGTAGGTGACAGGCTTTCATCCACCTATTTTACGGAAAACAAGAGACCCTTCCACAATTTCGGAAACTCCCTTATGAGATGGGGCATCAACCACCTCTTCAGGGCCGACATCCGCGACATTATGACCGGCTACAGGGCAATGTCCTATGATTTCGTCAAGACCTTCCCCGTATTTTCCAAGGGATTCGAGATCGAGACCGAGATGACGATCCATGCGGTCAATTACGATCTCCAGGTCGACAATGTCGTGGTCGAATACCGTGACAGGCCTACCGGAAGCGAGAGCAAACTCAACACTCTTCCCGACGGCTTCAAGGTCATCCGCAAGATGATGTCACTCTACAGAAATTACAGACCCATGCATTTCTTCGGGATCATCGCATGCGTGCTCATGCTGGTCAGCCTCATCTTCATGGTTCCCATCATAAGCGATTATGCGACCACAGGGCTGGTTCCCAGATTCCCCACGCTGATCACCTGCGGCTTTGTTTTCCTGGCCGGTCTTCTTTCTCTTTTTACGGGAATGATACTTAAGGTTGTCGATTCCAAGGACCGCAAGGATTTCGAATACAGACTCACACGTATCCACGACAGATTCAACGAATCAAAATAATTTTACAGGCACATATTTATGGAAAAAATCAGTTTTATAATTCCCTGTTACAGATCCGAGCATACTCTTCCTACCGTGGTGGAAGAGATTAAAACCACCATGTCCGGAATGAGTGACAGGTACACATTCGATATCTTTCTCATCAATGACTGCTCACCCGACGGAACAGCTGAGACCATAAAGAAGCTCTGCGAAGAGGACGATCGCATCAGCGGTATTTCCTTTGCGAGGAATTTCGGACAGCATGCCGCACTTATGGCGGGCTTCAGGTTCTCGGACGGCGACATCTGCGTATGCCTCGATGATGACGGACAGACTCCCGCGGACCAGGTCGGCAAGCTCCTTGAAAAGATCGACGAAGGATATGATGCCGTCTATGCAAAGTACGACCACAAGAAACATTCTGGCTTCAGGAATTTCGGAAGCCGCGTGAATGACATGATGCTCCGTGTGATGCTCTCCAAGCCCAAGGAGCTTTTCGTGTCGAGTTATTTTGCCGTAAAGCGTTTTATCGTTGAGGACATGATCAGATACGAGAATTCGTATCCTTACGTCATCGGACTCGTGCTCCGTTCCACGACCAGAATCACCAATGTTCCCATCGATCACAGGGACCGCATGGAGGGATCGAGCGGCTATACTCTCAGAAAGCTCCTTAACCTCTGGTTCAACGGCTTCACCGCATTTTCCGTAAAGCCCCTCAGGATAGCAACCTTCATCGGTGGATTCTCCGCTGTTGCGGGTCTTTTGTACGGACTCTTTGTCATCGTAAGAAGACTTCTTTTCCCGGAAAATGCCGTTATGGGATATGCTGCGATAATGAGCTCCATAGTATTTTTCGGCGGAATGATCCTCCTTACCCTCGGACTGATCGGAGAGTACATCGGCAGAATGTATATCAGCATGAACAATTCTCCCCAATATATCATCCGTGACAGTTGGAATATAGATAAATGAAGAAGGATTATTTAAAGAACCCCAGGGTTACAAATATCATATGCGCCGCGGTTCTGGGACTCCTTCCCTTTATTTATGTACTCGTAAAAATACTCATCGATCCTACTCCCGTATCGCTTATCACGAGTGAGTGGAACGATGAGCTTTTCTATTTCAAACAGGTAGAAGCGATAATCAATTACGGATATCCCCTCGGCTATTACGGCTTCAATGACGGACATGCTCTTTCCTTAAGCTTTGCGGCATGGAGCCCCGTTCTGGTATGGCCCTGGGTGGTTCTCGGATTTATATTCGGATGGACAATGAAATCCGTCTTCGTCTATAACGCGATCATCTATTCCGTCGCACTCATTCTCTTTGCCGTAATGACAAAGCCTTCGGTAAAACAGACCATAGCGATCTCCGTATGGTTCTTCGCGTTCTTCCTCAACCTCAGATACATCTATTCATGCATGCCCGAGGTCATCTGCTTCGCGCACCTTCTCGTATTCTGGGGATGCATGCTCGCATTTTTCAGGACATCAAAGAAAAGATATATGGTCACTGCGATCATTCTCGGATCCCTCATGACATTCATGAGACCGTACATGATCCTGTTCCTTATGTTCGCACTCCTTGTTATGTTCGTTAAAGCCTCCGGCAAAAAGAATAAGGTCATCGCTTTCTTTATCTCATTTGCCGTAGTCGGAGTAACCGCGTTCATCTATTATCTGCTGAACCATTTCCTTTCGGCCGAATACTTCATGCCGTTCTTCTATACCGATTTCATCACGACATTCTTCACGAGCGGATTCAAGGCAGGACTCCACAACCTGTTCGGAACTCTTTACTACAAGGGAATGGATTTCTACAGGTTCATGAAGGATGCTTTCTATATCGACAGTGCGCCCGGAATGTTCTTCGACATCTATCTCTTCATGATGGCAGTGCAGGCGGTGCAGCTGTTCATAGAAAAGAAAGCCTCGGACAAGGCGGCAGAGAAAGTTTTCGCTGAGACTGTATCAGAAGGAGCTTCCGAAAAAACCGCTGAGAAGACATCGGAAGAATCCGACGAAAAGCCTTCAAAGAGATTCCGCAGGAAAGTGATCCCCGATCTTGCCGGTGACTTTTACTGCAGGATGTATATGCTCTTTGCTGATTTCGCACTGCTCATTGCGATACTCCTTATGTACAAGCTCATAGAGGGAAGCAAGCACCTTCTTACTTTCATCGCGGTCGGCGTAATCCTTATGATCGTAAAGAAAGAAAAGTCATGGATCTGTGCACTTCTCATGAGTCTGTGCCTTATCTATTTCGGAGTATTCCATGCCATCGGCAATGATTATGATTTCGGAATCCCGAAAACCACCGCGGAATCCGAAGCAAGGTACGAATATTTCAGAAGCACATTCGAAAAGGAGATCGTTCTCGACAAAACGAATGTCCCTTCATATGACAATGCCGTGATCTGGGAATTCAGGGATGTGGTCGACGGCGAAGACGTGACCACCGACTGGCAGATGCTCTATGCGGTTCCCACCGGAATGGGCATCAATTGCTGCTTTGATTATTCGGCTGACAATTTCGATACTCTTAAGACCAGATATATATCCGCACCTTCCGGCGGAAGGATAGAACAGCTCTGTATCGAAAACGGATACAGACTTATCGCAAAAGATGAGAGGTTCTGTGTTTATGCAAGATATTAAATCCCGAAAATTAAAAGATATTCTTTTATATTCCGTGATCCTCTGGATGGCTGCACACGGTTACAGATTCATGAACAACCTGTACACCGCGGATACGCTCGGAAGTATCTTCCAGGATGACATTCTCTGGCAGCGCTCGCTCGGAAGATTTATGCAGCCCCTTACGATGATCTTCCGCGGCTGCATTGTTTCCCCCTGGCTTCTCGGAGTTATCTCAATCGTCTTTTTCACATTTTCCGTTTTTATCATTTCGGAAATTTTGAAGATAGAAGATAAGGTTCTTCTTTTCGTTATATGCGGAATCCTTTCCTGCAATGTTACTATCACCTGTGCACTTGCGGGATACACTCCCTGGATCGATATCTACATGACTGCGCTTTTCTTCGCGGTGCTCGGCGTGTACCTGTTTACAAAGGATAAGATCGTCTGCTACCTGCTCGGAATGGTTTCCTTTGCGGTGAGCATGGGCTTCTATCAGGCAGATATCTGTGCGGCATTCGTACTCTTTGCGATCATCTACATCAAGAAGCTTTCGGAAGAAAAACCTGACAAGGCATTCTGGATCAAGGCCGGAAAGGATGTCGGCGGAGTCGTTCTTTCGGGAGGTCTCTACCTTGCTCTCTACAAGATCGTTCTTGCGATCCACCATGTGGATGAAGCGATGAGCTACAACAGCCTTGCGAACATGGGTGCAAAGGAAGGCGTCACATTCGGAAGCCTCCTTGTCGGAACCTATGAAAGATATGTTTATTACCTGACACATCAGGGCACATTCGTTTCCACCTACCTTCTCGGAAAGAAGGTCGACGGAGCGTGGGATATCCTCATCATTCTCTGTGTTATCGCGGTCGCGGTCATGTCGGTTGCGGGACTTGTGATCATCAATAAAAAGAACAAGTCATCCGTGCTTCAGATCGTGCTTCAGGTCGTGCTTATCCTGTGCTTCCCTCTTTTTTCAAACGTTATCTACATCATCTCAAACGGTATGGAATATGAGCTGATGGTCTACGGAATAAATTTCCTTTACGTGCTCTTTGCCGTGATCCTTATGAAGGTCATAGACAAAAAGAAGATGATGGTTGTCGCACTGATCCCCGCATTCGTTCTCGTATGGCATTCGGTCGTTTTCAGCAACCAGGTTTATATGAAGATCGATATGGAGGACCGCGAGGCACTTTCGATCTGCACCAGGATCGCGGACGATATCTGCGAAACGGAAGGCTACGTGCCCGGGGAAACTCCCGTCAAGGTCATCGGCCTGCTTGAGTTCAACGAGCATCATGAGCCCGTTATGTATCTGAGGGACATCAAGATCCACGGCAATTACAATTCACCCTTCAACTATCCCGGATCTTTCCCGTTCTATATGAACTACTATCTGAACGAAAGAATGAATTTCACCGAGGAGGAGATCCCGGCTGAGATCACCGATCAGATGCCCGATTATCCCGAACAGGGATCGATCGCTTTTGTTGACGATGTGCTTGTTATAAAACTTTCATAAGAAAATATGAGCTTCGTTCATCTGCATACCCATACCCAGTACTCGCTGCTGGACGGGTCAAACAGAATAAAGGATTACGTGGCACGGGTCAAGGAACTCGGTATGAATGCTGCGGCTATAACCGATCACGG
>JAEEGJ010025140.1_pt1 | contig 12246 bp, 7 predicted proteins | sample 8958761 | NCBI WGS metagenome assembly JAEEGJ01 (sample SAMN16246546, study PRJNA631951) | gut metagenome | biome: gut microbiome; feature: rumen; material: RS-attached | host: Bos | place: Iran: Karaj | collected 2018-10 | reverse complement strand
TCTTCTTCATCGTTTTGCTATTTTTTGTCTGTTCTGGATATATATTCCTTTGTTGTTAATCTTGTTGATACGACGGCCCTGCAGATTGTAGATGGTGCCATCGGGGTGCTCGTTGCTTGTTTTGGTGGCGCCGATACCGCTGGTGGCCAGCTTCTGTGCAAAGGCCTCCTGCAGGTAGGGTATGTGGGTGTTGATAAACGCCTTCAGGTCGTTGATGTAGCCATCGTAGTTGTTGTGATAGCTGTGCTTCTCCCAGCTGTACACTTGCTGGTTGATGGGCCACACCTTGAAGTTCTGGGCCTGGGTTTGCCAGATGGCACCACGCAGACTATCGATAGCGCTGATGAGGTGCGCCTGCAAGCCGGCATCAACCAGTTGGTTCAATCGGTCGTTGCATGCCTGTGCAAACCAAGGGTCCTGCCACAGGCGCTGCAGTATTTTTTCGAACGGACGGTTCCACAAGCCCAAGAAAGCCTCCATGTTGCGCAGCAGACTTTTTTCCGAGCTGTTGTCGTAGCCCAGGTCAAGGTCCCAAAGTGGTCCAAAGTGCATCTTCTGTTCGTCGGCCTCCTTATACATATAGATGCTGTACAGCGCATCGATGTTACCTGTCAGTTCGGCGCTCACGTACCAGTTGATAAAATCGGTCTCGTCGATATAGGCGCGATAGCCTTTTACGGGGTCTTGGTAATCGTTGCTGGCCACGGCCGTCTCGAACGCTGTTATCCACTGGCCGATGGCTATGCGCTTGTCTACCGTCAGCAGTTCGTCCTTGGGGTTCTTGATGTTGTACATAATGCCGTAGCGGGTGGATGTGATGAGCGGGTCCTCTTTCGAGTTCTCGTTTACCACCTCCAGTAGCCAGCCGTTGTCCTCATCTACCTCAACGCGCTTTTTGTGCACCTGTACCTGGTCGCTAATCTGGTAGGTACCGCGGTATTTGCCATTAAGATAAAGATCTACGAACTTGGCAGCGGGGCAGAACTTCATGCCGATGAATCGGCCCAGATGGTAAGTCAGGGCATTGCGGATCATGGTCTTGTCGCCGTGATTGGCCAACAGGGTCCAGTTCTTCGCATTCGCAAAGTCCTCACCTAACAGGCGTTGTTTCTTATCGAATTTTACGCGATAGGGCTTCTTTTCCGAGTTCCACCACGACGAGTTGCCACGTCCTCTTATCTGGGTGTTCTCAAGGCGCAGCGTGTCGGTGCCATCCACCATCGTAAAGGTACACTTCAGGTAATCCTCCTTGCTGGTGATGTTCTGACTGTTCTCCGTCTCGATATATACCGTTGGTACATCGGTGAGTTGTTGATATTGCTGGGCCAGCACAGGGCCAGCCCAGGCAATCGTCAACAAAATAGAGAGTATTAATTTTGGTTTCATTTATTTCTTCTGGAACACACGAACGTAATCTACCTCCATGGTGGCAGGCAGTGCACTCTCGTCAACGCCCTGAGCGCCACCCCAGTCGCCGCCCCAAGCCAGGTTGAAGATCACGTAGAACGGATCATCGTATGGCCAGTCGTCGCGACCCAGTCCGCGGTTGTCGTAGCTCAGCTGAACCTTGCCATCCACGTAGGTGGTGATGTTCTTGGCTGTCCACAGGATGGCGTAGGTGTGGAACTCGCCCTCGGCACCATCGCACTTCATCTCGTGGGTTACCTGCGTATTGTTAGAGTGTACGTGTGCATTGGCATGCAGGCTCGATGATACGTAGTTTGGGTGATAGCCCACCTCTTCCATGATATCAATCTCGCCATCGGCAGGCCACGATTTGTAGTTTACGGGCATCATCCAGAAGGCAGGCCATGTGCCTTTGCCCTTTGGCAGTTTGATGCTGGCCTCGATGTAACCGTAGGTCCAGCCCTCCTTTACGTGGGCATACACACGACCAGAGTATATCTTGCCGTTCTCCTTCAGGGCTGTAATGCGCAGGGTGCCGTTCTTAACCTGTGTTACCAGCGCACCATCGGGTGTTTTGTGGTTCACGTAGTTCTGCAACTCGTGGTTCACCCATCCGGCGTTCTGCACCTCGTGCTTCCAGTCGGCAGCATTCAGTTCCGAGCCTGTCTCGAACTCGTCCTGCCATACCAGTGTGTAACCTTCGGGGGCATTGTAGGCAGGCTTCTCGGCAGCTGCCTGGGTAATGCTGATGCTCTTGCGAGCCGTTCCCGACATAATGACAACGTTACCGGTGCGTTCTGTGGTATTAGGATTCTCGTCGATGGTCACAGCCACCGCATTGTTAGCATACTGAGCTGTGGCTTTCACAAAGTCGCCATCGGCATAAACACCCCACTCTTTGCCAGTGGTGGTAACATTAATCGTGTAGCTGCCTCCTGCGGCTGGTGCATTGATGCTCTCCTGCGATACCGTGATCGTTGGAGCAGCGGGTTGTGGATCATCGCCACCCCCACCGCAGCCAGCTACGACTGCGGTGAGCATGAGCAATAGAGTGTTAAACATGTAACGTTTCATTTAATTATTCAATTTATTTTTTTTATTCAGCTTCAATCAGAGTAATCTTACTGATCTTGACGGTGGTGCCTGCAGGCGAACCTCCGAAATCGAAGAACAAACGGATAGCAGCAGCATCCTTGCCCTCGGCCAGTTTGGCACCTTTCAGTACAAACTCGAATGGCTTGCCGCCCTGGATGTCGTGACGACCCTCGCAGAAGAAGTTTGTATCGCCAGCATCGGTGAGCTTGATGGTTACACCTGGGCAATCGTCGTCGGCCTCTACAATAATCTTAAAGTTGTAAGCCTTGGCTGCGCTGGCAGTAAGCTTGGTGTCGATGTGGAACTGACCCTGCCACTGGCTGCCACCCATACCCTCGGGCAGTGTAATCTCGTAGGTGTCGCCAGTATGCTTAGCTGCGGGCTGTGTGGGCAGTGCTGTCCAACTGTCGTCGGCAAACCAATAGCCAAACTCGCTCTCAACGGTACCCTCGTCAACGCCCTTCCACAGGTTGTTGGCATCGTCGTAGTTAATGGCTACAGCCTCTTCCAGATAAATCTTGCTGATCTTAACGTTAGTACCGGCAGGTGTGCCACCGAAGTCGAAGAACATACGGAGTGCATCGGCGTCCTTACCCTCCTTCAGGGTCAGACCCTCGCGCTTCAGTACCAATGGCTTGTCGGCCTCTACTGGGATGCGCTCCTCGAGCAGGAAGTTGCTATCACCGCTGTCGGTAAGCTTGAATGTGATGCCGGCACAGTCGTTATCGGCCTCTACTACCATATACAGGTTGTAAGCCTTGGCAGCGCTGGCTGTAAGCTTGGTATCGATGTGGAACTGGCCCTGCCACTGGCTGCCACCAATACCCTCGGGCATGGTCAGCTCGTAGCTACCGCCATTGTGTACGCATTCGGGGTGCTCAATCTCAGTCCAGCTATCGTTGGCAAACCAGTAACCGAATGTGCTCTCAACAGTACCGTCGTCGACGGCCTTCCACAGGTTGGCACCACTGGTGTAATCCCAGTCGGCTGTTGGTGTGTCGGGATTATCTGGCTCGTCCTCACCGTTGGTCAGGATAAAGCGCCAGGCAATCGAGCGGTCGGGGGCATCGTAAACCAGAATCATCTTCTTGGCTGTGAGCTCCTCGATACGGAACTTAGGATTCTCATACTGAGCATCGCTCGAGATGTATGGGAACAGGGTGTTGGCACCCAGCTGGATGTAGGTCTGCTTGGTAACGTTACCCTCGGCATCCTCCCAGTCGTAGATCTCGAAACTCCAGGTCGAAGTCTGGTCGCCGATAGCAGCGTCGAAGTCGGCTGCCTCTGAGCCCCACTTGGTGGTACCGGTGTTAACGTAGGTCATACCGTCCTCACCAGCGCTGTAGGTGTAGGTACCGCCCTTACGTGTATCGGCTGTAAAGGTGATGCGGTCGTCGTAAACGCCAAAGTCCTTCTTATCGTTGGGCTGAGCGCTCCACCACTCCGAACCGGCTGTACCGGCAGGGCCGCAACCCATGTGGGCTACCTCGCGGTTGGCAATGCGCCACTCCTTACCGCACAGACGCTTAAAGTCGGCGCTGTAGTCAATCTTTGTCTCGTTAAAAGTGAATGTCTTGCTTACCACACCCTGACTGAAACCGTTGCGGTTACCAATTTTAAGGTCGATGGTGTAAGTGCCAGCCTCGGGGTTCTGATAGCCTACCTCCTGCAGAGTAGAGTAGGTGGTACCGTTTACCAGCCATACAGGATATGTACCTGGCTGTGGGGTGTAGGTGGCAATCATCTGGTTGGTTTCCTGATCGACGCTGATGCTGAAATCAACACCGCTTACCGATGGAATACCATTGGGGTCGGCGCCGTCGAATTTTTCGGGCGAGCAGGCGGTCATCATCACACCTGCTGCCAGCGCACCCATTGTATATTTAATCAGATTCTTCATAATCTTTTTAATGTTTAATCATTAATGTTTAATATTAATAGTTGTTCTGCACCAGTGTTGGGTCGGCATCAAGCTCGCTCTGTGACAGAGGAATGTGCTTCTTGCTGGCACTCCAGGTGTTAGTACGATAGCCGTAGGTGTCGGGAACCAGCTTCAGGGTAGCCTTTTCGGTGGCACCGCTGATACCCTCGGCACGAACCAGGTCGAAGTAACGCTTGCCCTCACCGCAGAACTCCAGGTGACGCTCATTCAGTACGTCGTCGATAGTAACGCTGCTCAGGTTAGCAAGCCCTGCACGTGTACGAACCTCGTTAACATAACCAGTGGCCTCGGTTGCGCTGCCACCTGTCTGCAACAGCAGCTCGGCTGCATTCAGCAGGGTCTCGGCATAGCGGTAGATGCGCTTGTTGTTATTGTAGTTCAGGTTCTTTGATGTAGGACAGTCCTGATTGTTGGCACTCTGTGGACGATACTTACCGTGCCAGATGTGAGTGTCCTGATAACGCTCGGTATAGGTGTAGCCACGAACGTCCCAGCAGGTAACATCGCGACGCTTGTCGTTATCGGCATACATATTGTAGGCCTCTAAGCGCATGGGCAGGAATCCCCAACCGTCGTTACCGCTGTCCCAGCCTTCGCCACCAGCCCAACCGTTAGGCGAGCAGAGTGTAGGGAATACGGTACCACCTGCATGCAGTGGTGTGCCCCAGTCGCGCTGGGCGTTATCGTCGTCGTAAGTAATCTCAAAAATGCTCTCTGAGCACATCTCACCGTTCTCTGAGAACAGATCCTTGAAGTCGGGATTCAGCGAGTAGTTGCTGTCGCCGATAATCTGCTTCATGTAAGTAAGAGCAGTAGGATAGCGGGCTGCGTCGTTCTGGTACATCACCATCTCGGCATACAGCATGTAGGCCATAGCCTGTGATACGCGACCCTCGTTGGCTGCATCCCAACGCATAGGCAGCACGTTCGAAGCGATGATGGCCTCGAGCTCAGGCAGCAGCTGTGCATAAATCTCATCAGCAGTAATCTGTGGGGCTGTGTAAGGCTCGCTCAGGTTCTCAAGATAGAAAGGAACGTTGCCGTAGTAGTGCCACAGAATATTATAATAGTACACGCGGAGCAGACGGGCCTGCATCTCGTACGATGTGCGGTTCTTTTCGTTGCCGCCACCCCATGAGCAGTACTTAATCACGTCGTTACAACGCTTGATACCGCTGTAGAAGTCGCCCCAAAGAGTACCCAGGGTGTTGTTGCCGTCGCCCTCAAAGTTGAACAGCTTGTGCCAGTGCTGGTTGTCGCTGATGCTCGAACCGCCTACCCAGAAGTCGTCGCCCATAATCTCGGCGTCGCAAGTCAGGTCGTTATAGGCTGTTCCGTCCCAGTCGGGCCAGTGCAGTGGGGCATAGGCCGAAGTGCAGGCCTCGCTCAGGTGCTCGTCGGTCATGTAATATTCTTCCAGAGGCTCACCAGTGGGGTTCTCTACCTCCAGGAAACTGTCGTTACAAGCAGTCAGCGATACGGCTACTACTCCAGCGAACAGTGTTTTATATATCTTCGTATTCATAATACTTCAATTCTTTAATTTTTACATTATTACATTATTACATTTTACAGCGAGAGGTTGCAACCTACAGTAAAGATGCGTGCCTGTGGATATACGCCGTAGTCGACACCCATCGATGTGCTGCCCGAACCGATTTCAGGATCGAATCCCCAGTACTTAGTCCAGGTAAACAGGTTCTCGGCACGAACATACACGCGGAATCGCTCGATGTTTACACGCTTGGTAAGCTGCTTAGGCAGTGTGTAACCCAATGAGATGTTCTTCAGGCGCAGGTAGCTGCCGTCCTGTACGTAGATGTCGCTAACAACCCAGTTCTTCGAGTCGCCCAGCTTCAGCATCGGAATCTTGTTCGAGGTTCCCTCGCCGGTCCAGCGCTGCAGCACCCAAGTTGGGTAGTTACCCGATGCGATATCCTGGCGCCAGGTAGCGTCGAAGATATCGGCACCATAAACGCCCTGGAAGAAGATGTTGAAGTCGAAGCCCTTCCAATCGGCATTCAGGTTCAAACCGTAAGTCCAGTCGGGTGTTGGCTTACCAATCTTGGTACGGTCGTCGCTGGTAATGTAGCCATCGCCGTTTACATCCACGAAGATCAGGTCGCCAGGAACCGACGAAGCGTGATTCTTTGCATTGTAAGCATCGGCCTCGGCCTGGTTCTGCAGTACACCTGCAGTCTTGTAACCATAGAAGTATGGGAAAGGCTGACCGTTCTCGGCACGTGTGCCACCATCGCTGAACTGACTGATACCGTAGTTCAGGAAGCCAGTGTCGTTACCCAGGTTCTTCAGGGTGTTCTTCAGGTGCGATGCGTTGGCCTTAATGGCAAAGTGTGCATCGGCAATGTTGAACTTGTAACCCAGCTCAAACTCGATACCCTTATTCTCCATGTCGCCCACGTTACCGATAGGCTTGGTTTCACCTACGTAGCTTGGGATAGGCATGGTCATCAGCATACCATTGGTCTTCTTGATATAGTAGTCAACAGTAAATGTAAGCTTGTTGTTCCACAGGCCCAGGTCGATACCCAGGTCGGTCTGCTCACTCTCCTCCCACTTCAGGTTCTCGTTAGCCAGTCCGTTGGCCTTCGAACCGTAATTCATCACGCCCTGACGGCCAAAGTAGTAGTTGCTTGTGCCACCAGTGGTGGTGAGCACGGTGTAGCGGAAGTCACCGATGTTCTCGTTACCGTTCTTACCCCAGCTGGCGCGGAACTTCAGGTTGCTGAGCCAGTCGCTGGTGTTCTTCATGAAGTCCTCGTTCATGATGTTCCAACCGATAGAGAATGAGGGGAACACACCATATTTGTTGTTTGATCCGAAGCGGCTTGAACCATCGCGGCGGATGGTGCCCTGGAACATGTACTTCTCGTCGTAGTTGTAGCTCAAACGGGCAAAGAGCGAAGCCAGGTGATGCTCTACGTTAGGACCAGCCCAACCGCTAACCAGACTCTTAACACCTGTAATGTGCCCGTCGGCATCGGTAGTGGTCTCAATGCTACCACCAGTGGTGTAGTCAACATAAGGCTTGTTTACGTTAATCAGGTTCCAGTGCGATGCACCTACGTAGCTACCCTTGTACTTCAGGGCGCTCTGACCCAGTACTACACCGATAGAGTGCTTGCCAAACTCTTTGTCGTAAGTCAGCGTGTTCTCAACCTGCCACTGTGTAGCATCGGCCTTCTCGGCTGAAGCCGATGTGTGGTCGCTGTTGTTGTTACCAGAGAGGTAGTACTTTGATACGGTAGCACCCTCGCTGCCCCAGAAACTCTGCTCGGCACTCCAGGTGAAGTGGTACTTCAGGTTGTCCCAGATCTGCAGGTCGATAGCAAACTTAGGTCTGAACTTATGGCTCCAGCCGCGGCTGGGGTTACCCTGCATCATGGCGATGGGGTTGTTCTGCTCCTGATAGCTACCTACGTAGTTGGGAATAGTATAAGGATTGCCGTTCTCGTCGCGATAAAGGTCGTAAGCGCTGTAACGGTCAATCATATCCTGAGCCACAGCACCAGTGAGTGTTACGGGCAGTGTGGGAGCCAGGTACAGGGCCGAACCCAGGGGCGAACCCCATGTAGAGTTGGTGTCGATACCTGTGCTATGTGTGCGCATATAAGAGAGGTTTGCGCTGATGTCCAGTTTGTTCAGGAAGTTGCGCTCCTTTGAGTCGTCGAACAGGTTGAACTGGTTGTTTGAGTTGATGGTCAAACGGTCGTAGTTAGAGCGGCCGTAGTTACCACCCACGATACCATCCTGAGTGTAGTAACCCAGCGACAGGTAGTAGTTTACCTTTTCGGTAGCACCGCTAACCGATACGTCGTGCTGTACTACAGGGGCGTTATCGTTAAACAGCAGTTCCTGCCAATCGGTACCAAAACCGGTAATCTTGTTACCGTTGGCATCGGTCAGGTTATAAGGATCGGCATACAAAGGAGCCTGTCCGCCGTTCACGTATTTCTCGTTCTGCAGGATGGCATAGTCGGTAGCACTGGTCACGTCGCGATGCTTCCAGGCGCTCTGCCAACCGTAGCTGAAGTTATAGTTAATCTGGGCCTTACCCACTTTACCTTTCTTGGTGGTAACCAGGATAACACCGTTGGCAGCACGAGCACCATAGATGGCACCTGATGCAGCATCCTTCAGAACCTCGATACTCTCGATATCGTAAGGGTTAACGCTCTCCAGACCGTACTGGTCGGTAGGCATGCCATCGATAATGTACAGCGGGTTGGTATCATTAATAGTACCTGTACCGCGCACGCGAATCATCGACTGTGAACCAGGCTGTCCGTTGGCCGATGTAACGTTTACACCAGCAGCCAGACCTTTCAGGGCATCATCGGCACGCAAGCGTGTCTTTCCCTCCAGATCATCCGAGCTAACCTTGGCGATTGAGGCTGTTACCACGCTCTTCTTCTGCACACCATAGCCGATAACAACTACGTCCTGCAGAGTCTGTGCATCTTCTTTCAGCACCACGCGCATGTTGCTGGTTGCTTTTAGTTCTTGTGTTACATAACCAATGTAACTTACTACGATAGTAGCGCCCTCGTTAACCTTAATGGTAAAGTTACCATTAAAGTCGGTAATAGTACCATTCTGAGGATTACCTTTTTCAACGACCGAAGCACCGATAACGGTCTCGCCCTGATCGTCAAACACAGTGCCCGAGATTCCCTGGGCCCAAGATGTCATTGTCACCATAAGTGCCAACAGCATCATCATTAACCTGCTTTTCTTCATACTTTGGTTTTATTAAATGTTAATGTTAAGTTAGAATTTACCCTTTGTTAGGATTTCCGCTGCAAAATTATATAATTTTATGGCTCGTATCGGATTTCATAGTGCGAAAAGTGGACGGATATAGGTGGTTAAAAATGTTAAGTAGCTGAAAACCAGTCTATTAATATTTTTGATAAATCAAAAAAGAGTGGACGAAATATAGAGGTGTAAAAGCTACATTTTAGCTATAAATACCCTTTTTTCTTATACAAAAGCAGCTTTTCCCTTATACTAAAGGGTTTTAACCCTAACACTAAAGCAGCTTTAGTATCATACTATTTAATAATTCGTGTTAATTAGCCCAATACGTGCTTTTTTTTTATTATCTTTGCAGCAAATTAAATAAACAGTGATGATAGTAGTATATATATTAATAGGTATAGCAGTAGGTGCTGTGGTGCTTTATCTGCTGATGGATCGTAAGATGGACACCCTGCGTATTGAGGGTGGTAAGACTGATATGGAGCTAAAGATGAAGAGCGAACAGCTGGCCGAGAAAACCAGTAGGGTGCAGCATCTTGAGGCAGAGAACAGAGTCTTACATGCCAAGGCAGAATCACAGACACGCGAGTTGCAGTTGCTGCACCAGCAGATGACTGAGGAGACACAGCGTCATGAGGAGCGCTTTAAGAATATGGCGCAGCAGTTGTTGGAGCAGAGCGCGCAGAAACTGAAGCAGTCGAACACCGAAACGATATCTGGTATAACCCAACCGCTGAAGGATGCCATCGCCAATATGCAGAAAGCTATTAGCGATAACCAGAAGGAGAGTGCAGCCCATTCGGCCTCGTTCCGCGAACAGATGCTGATGATGATGCAGCAGACACAGCAGTTGGGCGAGAAAGCCGAGAGTCTGACGAACGTGTTGCGACGCGATAATAAGGTGAGTGGTAACATGGGCGAGATTATTCTGGGCGACCTGCTAAACAGTCAAGGCTTGACGGAGGGTATCCACTACGAGGTGCAGGCCCGTTTGCGCGATGAACTCGGACGCCCCATGAAGCATGATGAGACAGGTCGCGAGATGCAGCCCGATGTGATTCTGCATTACCCGCAAGGCCAGGATGCCATTATCGACTCGAAGGTATCGTTGGTAGCCTATGAGAAGTATGTGAATGCCGAGACACCCGAAGATAAGGAGCGTTACTTGCAGGACCACATCAAGAGTGTGCGCCAGCATGTTAACGAGTTGGCACGTAAGGATTACTCGAAATACGTAAAGAACGGTCGCGACGTGGTTGATTTCGTGATTATGTTCGTGCCCTTCGAGTCGTCGCTGCAGTTGGCATTGGCCAACGACCCCACGTTGTGGCGCGAGGCATTCGAAAAGAAGGTGTTTGTAACAGGCGAGCAGAACCTGTTGGGCATTCTGCACATGATACACATCGCTTGGGTTCAGAACCAGCAGGCCGAGAACCAGGAGAAGGTGTTCGGCTTGGCTGAGCAGTTGTTGGACCGCTTAGGCGACTTTGTGCAGCGCTATAACGACCTGGGCACAAAGATTGAGGCTGTGCAGAAGGCTTACGACAACACTAATAACAAGCTGATTACTGGTCGTCAGAGTGTAACCCAGAAGGCTCAGGAACTGATTACCTTAGGTGCCAAGGAGAATCCCAACCGCAAAATCCCCACACCTGAGATAGGACTCGAATAGTTGACAGTTGATAGTTATGGTTACTCTTGTAAGCGAGAAGATATGGGATTTTGATCTGCAGGCGGCGCTGGCTGAGATTTCGGAGCAGCGCAGAGAGCAGGCCCTGAAGTTTAAACACGAACAGGGTCAGCGCTTGTGCGTGCTAGCTTACCAGTTACTGAAGCAAGGCTTGCGTAAGGAATATGACATAACGGATAACCCTATCTTTGAGTACAACGAGCATGGCAAGCCTAGTATCGTGGGCCATCCAGAGATATTTTTTAATTTGAGTCATTGCAAGGAGGCTGCCATCTGTGTTATCAGCGATAAGCCCGTTGGCATAGATGTGGAATGTATTCGCGAGTTTAAGGATAGCTTGGCCCGTTACACCATGAACGATGCCGAACTGACAGACATTATTGCATCTGCCAACCCCGAAGCCGTTTTCATTCGTCTTTGGACCATGAAAGAGGCCACCGCCAAACTTGTCGGTACTGGCATCACCCACGATGTGAAATCGCTAATCGATACCACCAGATATAAATATACCACCGTCGAGCGACAGCGGTATACTTATACTATTTGTGAGATTCTTTAATTACTTAATGAGGTTACCAAGGATGTCTCTTGTAAGCTCCTTGGTAATTGTTCGTGTAGCGGCACTGGTGGCGTTCTTCACTACGCGTCCTTTTGCCGAGGTACGACTCTTGGTCTTCTTACCCGTAACCTTATCGCTTACGTAGGTGCCTAGCATTGCAGCCAGGGTAGAGGTGATAGCGGTCAGAATGGCCTTGCCTACCTTTGCCAGTATACCCGACTTCTTTTTCTCGGCCTTAGCTTCGGGCTGAGGTACCTCAACCTCGGTCTGCTCCTGTTCCTGCAGGGCGCGATCGGCCTCGGTCATCAGTACCTCGAAGGCACTCTCACGATCCACAAGTGTGTCGTACTTACCATAGATACGACTTTGCTTGATGATGTCGAGACGCTGACCCTCGGTGATGGCACCAATCTGTGAGAGCGGGAACAGAATCTTGGCACGCTCCACAATGCTAGGTGCACCTTTCTCGTCGAGGAAACTAACAAGCGCCTCGCCTGTCTCCAGATTCATGATGGCCTCGTCGGTCTTAAATGCTGGGTTAGGACGGAAGGTATCGGCAGCTGTTTTTACAGCCTTCTGGTCTTTTGGTGTGTAGGCACGCAGGGCATGCTGTACACGGTTGCCTAACTGTCCGAGGATGTTTTCGGGGATATCGGTAGGACTTTGGGTAATGAAGTAGATACCCACGCCCTTTGAACGAATCAAACGGATAACCTGCTCAATCTTATCGAGCAAGGCCTTTGATGTGCCGTCGAACAGCATGGGTGCCTC
>JAEEGJ010025139.1_pt1 | contig 12247 bp, 8 predicted proteins | sample 8958761 | NCBI WGS metagenome assembly JAEEGJ01 (sample SAMN16246546, study PRJNA631951) | gut metagenome | biome: gut microbiome; feature: rumen; material: RS-attached | host: Bos | place: Iran: Karaj | collected 2018-10 | reverse complement strand
TCCCCCGCCGGTCCGGCTCGGCTCCCCCTCCTATCATTTTGGGTCGGGTGGGGGAGGGGAGGGGGAGGGGATCCGGAGGGCGGGGGGAGCGGAGAGTGGGGGTGGGGTGAGAAGGTACTCGAAATCATGGAGATAGGACTGTCTGGCGGGGGCGGTAACGGGTTATGGAGACGATAATTAAAGTTAATTGCAAGAAAAATTTGTTTGCATGTACTAAAAATTTAGTAATTTTGCAGCCCAATTGAAGAAGTAAAACTTAAAACAACCGATATCATGAAAAAGTTTGCATTGATTTGCCTTTTTGCCGCTATGTCGTTCGGCATGGCACAGGCACAGGACACTGAAAAGAAGGACGTTCCGGCCAACGGCGCCAAGATTCGCTTCGAGAGCATGGAGCACCAATACGGCACCATCGCCAAGGGCAGCAACGGCGACTGCCAGTTTACCTTCTGGAACGACGGCAACGAGCCCCTGATTCTCCAGAATGTGAAGGCCAGCTGCGGCTGCACCACCCCCAAGTACACCCAGAAGCCCGTCATGCCGGGTGAGAAGGGCGTCATCGACGTGCACTACAATACCAACAACGTGGGCGGCTTCTCGAAGACCGTCACCGTGACCAGCAACGCCGTGGACAACCCGCGCGTGGTGCTGCGCATCAAGGGCAATGTGAAGCAGGATAACGTCGCTCCCCAGCAGCCTGCCACCGAGCCCATGCCCGTGAAGAAGGACCTGAAGCCCGCCAAGACGCCGAAGCCCGACGAGGCCACTCCCATCCAGGCGGTTGACGACAAGGTGATGGTCACGCCCAACAAGAAGTAAAACGAACTAAAACAGATAGAGATAATGCCTCAAATATCGAAAAAAGGACTGGAGCTGCCGCAGAGCGCCATCCGCAAACTTGTCCCCTTCGCCGACGCCGCCAAGGAGCGCGGTGTGCATGTGTACCACCTGAACATCGGCCAGCCCGACATCGAGACCCCCGCCGGAGCCATGAAGGCCATGGCTAAAGTGGTCAATGATATGGCCGACAACCACGGTGTGCTGGAGTACAGCCACTCGGCCGGTATCATGAGCTACCGCCGTGCCCTGTGCAACTACTACCACCGTCACGGCATCGATGTGACGCCCAACCAGATTATCGTCACCACCGGCGGCAGCGAGGCCCTGCAGATGGCCTTTACCGTGTGCCTCAACCCGGGCGACGAAATCATCATCCCCGAGCCTTACTACACCAACTATAACACCTTCGCCAAGCTGTGCGACGCCAAGATTGTCACCATCCCGAGCGACATCAAGACCGGCTTTGCCCTGCCTCCCATCGAGGACTTCGAGAAGGCCATCACGCCGCGCACCCGCGCCATCATGATTTGCAACCCCAACAACCCGACGGGTTACCTCTACACCCAGGAGGAGTTGCTGAAGGTGGCCGGCCTGGTGAAGAAGTACGACCTGTACCTCTTCGCCGACGAGGTGTACCGCGAGTTCTGCTACGACGGTCACAAGCACTTCAGCGTCATGCAGCTCGAAGGACTGGAGCGCAATGTCATCCTCTTCGACTCGGTGTCGAAGCGCTACAGCGCCTGCGGTGCCCGCGTGGGTTGCATGGTGACGCGCAACAGCGAGGTCTATGCCATCGCCATGCGCTTGGCTCAGGCCCGTCTGTCGCCCCCCAGTTTCGGTCAGATCTTCGGCGAGGCCGCCGTCGACACCCCGCAGGAGTATTTCGACGGTGTCTACAACGAGTACATCGCCCGCCGCAACGTCATTGTCGAGGGTGTGAACAAGATTCCCGGCTGCTTCTGCCCGATGCCCAAGGGTGCTTTCTATACCGTCATTGACCTGCCGGTGGACGACAGCGACAAGTTCTGCCAGTGGCTGCTGACGGACTTCAGCCACGAGGGTGCCACCGTCATGCTGGCTCCCGCCACGGGCTTCTATGTCGACCCCGAACGCGGACGCCATCAGGCCCGTATCACCTACTGCATCTGCATCGAAGACCTCAAGAAGGCCATCAAGTGCCTCGAAGTGGCTTTGAAGGAATACCCCGGCCGCACCAGATAACTAGTCGGACTAGTATAACTGGCATGACTAGAGAAGAGAAACGCCAACAAGTGATATGCTCCTGCATCGAACAGCAGGAGCATATTGCTAATGTGGCCAAGCAGGAGATGGACTCAGCGCAGCAGCAGAGCAACGACTACGGCGCCAATGTGGACCGCTACGACAGCTACCGCACCAAGATGATGCGCAGCCGCGACATGTACGCGCGGCAGTACAGCAACGCCCTGGCGGGCATCCGCGCCTTGCAGGACCTGCTGAAGTTGCAGCCCTTCGACACCGTGGCGCACGGCGCCTGCGTGGTGACCGACCGCCAAAAGTTCTTCCTGAGCATTGGCGCGGGTAAGTTCTCTGTTGGTAATGAAGTTTGGTTTGCCATCTCGGCGCAGACGCCCATCTACCTGGCTGTGAAGGGCCGCACGGTGGGCGACACGTTCATCATCAACGGCCAGAGCCAGACCATCAAGGAAATCTTCTAGAGACGCTCCAAAGTGATGTCACCTATCGAGGCTTCCACGGCAGTGGGGGCCTCGAATTGTGTCGGGACGGTGGGGAGGATATTTCTCTCGTCGCCCCAGCCGAGGAGGGGTATCTGCTGGTATTCGCGCTGAAGGTCGGCGGCCGGAAGACGGAGTCCGGCGGGGTAGGCGGGGCGGCGGTCGAACTTGGAGGTGCTGTGGCGCGGAGCGCCGACCTCGAAGTGGGTGCAGCGGTCGTTGCTCACCAGGCGGAAGCGGCCGTGGCGGTCGGTATAGGTGTTCACGCCCACGCTCCAGTCGTCGTTCCAGCCGCGGACGACGGCGCCCTCGACGGGCTTGCCGCGGTCGTCGACCACGCGACCCGTGATGGCGAGGTTCTGATAGGCCAGCATGTTGCGGTAGTTGGCCGGTGGCAGACAGTCCTCTTCGGACGTCACACCCAGGCAGGCAACGCGCAGTGTCTGGGGGAAGGTGGCGGCGGGCTTGCGGCGGCCCTGGCTGTCGCGCAGGCCGGTGTACTGCGCCTCGAAGTTGACGCCCTCGGGGTAGTCCTGGAACTCCCACCAACCGTAGCCGATGGCGCCGTTGAGCTTGGCATAGCGGTAGGTCTCCCACATGAAGTCCACCTGCGCCTTGTAGGGCACCGCGTCGCCATCGGCGGGCAGGCCGGTCTCGCCCACCATCCAGGGTTTGCCGCAGTAGTGGCTGTACCACCACATCTCGCCCTGCACGCGCAGGGGGTGATAGGTGTGCATCTCGATGAAGTCGACCGGCAGCATGGCGGGGTCCCACTCGAAGACCTCGATGGGTTCGGCGGTGGCCACGGTGAAGAGCTGGTGGGGCGCGTAGGTGCGCACCAGGCGGCGCCATTCGCTCACGGTGGCGACAGCGTCGCGTTTGTCGCGGTCGGCCTTGGGATCGAAGTAGAGGGGTTCGTTCAGGAGGTCGTAGGCCCAGAGAGCGGGCATGTCGGCGAGGTGACGCATGAGACCGACGGCGTAGTCGCGCCAGTAGCCCTCGAAGGGGGGCTTGATGAGCAGCATGACGTGGAGTCCGGCGCTGTCGGCCTGCTGCACCATGCGGCGTGTGGCATGGTACATGGCGGCAGAGTCGCCGTCTTCGTCGAGCACGTCGAGGCAGACGCGCACGGCGTTGAAGCCCCAGGCGGCGATGGTGTCGAAATGGGCGCGGACGTCGCCGTCGGTATACCACGGCGCCGGCACCACACGGTCGCAGTCGATGAAGGCTTTGTAATTGAGCATCAGCGGGAACCACGGCTCGCCGTCGATATGGAAGTGCCTATCCTCGATGTAGACATACCGGGCAGCGTTCTCGTCGGGTACGGGAATGTTGTTCAGGAGCAACGTGTCGCCCATCAGGGTTGCGACATCGATATTTGCAGGCCGGAGCATGATTTGTTGGAAGTGTGCCACGCTGGGTTTCATGTATCGGTTGCGTACTTCCATCTTGACATGAGTATAGCCTTGTGGGATAGTGAAGCGGAAGCGTAGCATCCCTTTGTTGAGTCGGGTGTCGACTACTTCGAGGCTGTCGGCCAATGTCAGGCCCATTTGGGTCAGATCTGTCATGCCGTCGCCGCTGAGGGTGATCCACCACCAGCATTGACCGTATTGGGGAGTGAGAATGGGAGTCATCCAGAAGCTCAGTTCTTGGCATTCCACATCAAGCAGGTCGCAGTCTATCAGTGTCATCTTTCGGTGCACATCGCCTGCGACATCCGGCGTAGTGGCATAGTTGTTTGTGTCGGCTTGTGCCCGGCGTTTGCGCAAGTTGGCCTGCATTTTGCGTGTTGTGGTTTTGAAAGCGTTGACAGGCAACTCATAGAGTGAAACGTCGGGGAGTGTTACTAAGGGCGTGGCTTCGCGCAGCAGTGCCCTTTCGGTGGCCGAGAGCTTTGTGCTGTCGTTACTTGCCACTACCAGCAGAGGACGATCGGAGGGTAGCTGCTGAATCAGGTCGAAATCGTCCCATGCTGTCCGTGTCAGGGCAAAGCGATCCCATGCCTGACGAATCACTCCGCGTGAGTTGTAGTTGCATATTTGGGGCAGACCCGTGCGTACGGAAATTGTCGCACATCGTTTGTACAAATCGAGGTCAGGATAGAGGTCGGTCAGCTCGCTGCCGATATTGAACCCGGGCATGCAGAGCAACGCCTGATATCGGTCGGCGTCGAAGTGCTGCATCCATGCGTTTTGTGGTAGCTGGTTGTCGTAGTCGACCCAGTCTTCCCAGCGATTATGGCCATACCATGCCTTGTTTTTCAGATTGCCAGCCACGGCCTCTGTACACGCTATGATGATTGCCAGTACAAATATCACGGTGTATTTCGACTGTTTTTTTTGAATCCACCAGTGATAAAGCATATAGCTTGCCACTATACCGATGACATAGCAGAAGAGCCATTCAAGCCTCGCGAGAGCGCGGATGTGTAGCAGCATCGATGGCAGGTATGTGGCGAAGTTGTGCGGCAGCCATCGCAGCGGTACACCGAGGGCATAGATGAGCAGTGCCACGGATGCTACCAGCAGCAGATTGAGTTCGGTGTTGCCTGTGGCGTGAAAGTCTTTACGGTGCCGGCGGCTGAAAAGTGCGCGCAGTGCCGAAACCAGCAGTATGATGGCCACAACATCAGCCACCAGCCCGATGTAGCTGCATCCTTCCCAGTCCACCTCGCCAAAGAGCCGGCTATGATTGTCGCAGTACCATTTGGCGTAGGGCAGCATCAGTCCTTCGATGGAGGCCATGTATTTGTAATAGCCGGAAGGTACAGGGTTGCGTTCCCCTTCAGGCACACCGATGGATGTGGTAATCACAAACAACGCTGTAGGTAGTACAAACTGCAGAAGGAATGACACTGCACACCGTTGCCAGCTAATATCTTTTTTATGGCATTTCCAGGCCATCCATCCTGACTCGAATAGTGCTACAACGGCGAAGAACACATAGTAATAGGGGTGAGCCAGGCCGAACAGGAAAGCGGTTGCACCGAAAGCCACTGCCCATCCGTGGCGCCACGTCTGCATGTGGCACACCGAGAAGTAAAGTAGCATTGGGATGACGCAGTAGTAGCTGAGGGAGATGTGTCCGCCCATCCTCAGGAGCTGGGGTGACATCAGGGTGATTACCAATGCGCTGCCTACACTGTACCAGGTAGGTAGCTGTAATCGGGCGAGCAGCAGATAGAGGAATAGTGCACATAGTATTACACCTATGATAATCCACAGGTTCATCAGCGGAAGTACTGCCCGTTCCACATTCTGGACACCCATGTCTCGCAGCAGTTGCAGCGGCATGGCTATCCAAGGTTGCAGGCCGCTATAGGTGTAATGTTCTCCTTGCGGATAGTTCATCGCGTGGCACACCATCAGGTCGTCATCGTGGGCGGCGTGATAGGTGGTGGTGTACAGGTCTTTGATGAAATCAGTACCGTTGGCAGTGAAGAAATGGGTCTTCCATCCTCCGCCAAGCCATCCGAATCCCCACAGGGAGCCAAATAGTAATATAGCCGCCACCACTGTGGCGGCTATACCTATGATGTGCTTCTGCTGTCGCATTAGTACCCGAAGATTTCATCAAGCGAGAGCTTCTTCACTTTTCCGAACTTCGAGAGGGCATTGAAGTCTATCTCGCTCTCCTTGCCGAGGATGAGGTAGCTCTTTTTCTGGCCTTTTATGTACTGTTTCTGGAAGCTAGTGAGGTCATTCATGGTCATCTTCTGGAAGGCAGCGAAGTTTTGCTTGTTCAGAGGTTCTTTGAGACCCATGCGCTCGCAATGCAGGTAGACACTGATAATGGCCATCTTGGTGGTACGTTTGGTGCGGCTGCTGGCGATGAGGGCATCTTTGGCCAATTTGAAGTTGGCTTCAGCTTCAGGCATATCGTTGAAGAGTTCCTCGTAGGCGTTGAGAGCGTCAAAGAGCTTGTCGTTCTGGGTGATGACGTTGGCACTGTTGTAGAAGTAGCCATCCTTGTGTCCGCTGTTGGAGTAGTAGTTGCTGGCGCTGTAGGCAAGGCTGCGCTTTTCTCGCATCTCCTGGAAGACGATGGCATTCATCGAGCCGCCGAAGTATTCGTTGAAGAGATATACCTTGGGAGAGATGGCGGTGTTGTAGTGCTCGCCACGGAAGTATTCGGTGACGTAGGTGTTTTTGGCGTCGTAGTTGACGAAGAACACCGTGTTCTCGTTGACGGCCTGGGGATGAAAGACCTTATTGGCAGGAACATCTTTGGTGGGCTTCACCTTGTGGATGCGGTCGACGGCGGCGGTAGCCTCCTTGAGGCTCAACGGGCCGTAGTAGAGCACGCGGTGCTTGTACTGGAAGAGGCCGTGGAGGGCGTCGGTAAGTTGACGGGAGGTGTAGGCACGGAGTTGGGCATCGCTTTCGGTGTTCGCCTTGATATATTCCTCACCCCATACGCCGTAGGTGTTCAGGGCGCGGAAGGCGGCACGCTGGTTGGTCTTGTTGTCGGTACGGCTCTTGATGAGGCGCTCCACAAGCATCTGCAGAGACTCGTCGTCGGGCTGGCAGGTGGCCATGATTTCCTCCACGAGGGCCATGGCCTTCTCCATATTCTCGGCCAGGCCGCTGATGCCCACAGTGATGTCCTCGTCGCCAACATGGATGTTATAGCTGCAGGCCAGCTTATAGAATTCTTCCTGCAGCTGTTCGGCAGTGTGTTTGTTGGTATTGAGATATTCCACCAGGTCGGAGCCCAGGTCTATGGCCTTGTCGGCGGCGTAGCCGAAATTGAAGCGGTATTGCAGGTTGAAGGTGCCGTTCTCTGTGTTCTTTACATAGAGCACCTCGCTGCCGTTGGCGGTCTTGCCCTTCTGCAGGTCTTTCTTGAAGTTCACAAAGACGGGCTGTATGGGCTTTGCTTTGGCGGCCATATCCTTGATGCTGGCCAGGAAGGGACTCTCGGTGTCGCGGCTCACATAGATGGGGGTGATGGCGGGTTTAATGACCTTGGCCACGGGGTCGGGGGTGTCCTGATGCTTGTAGACGATGACGTAATTGTTGTCCTTGCAGATGCGGTTGGCGAAGTCAACGATTTCCTGTTTGGTAATCTTGGAGAGCTCGTCGATTTCTTTGCACACCTGGTCCCAGGTCTGGTGCTGCACGAAAGCGTAGGCCATCTGGCTGGCACGGCTGTTGTTGCTCTCGGCCTGCTTCATAATCTGCAGCTTCAGCTGGTTGATGCCTGCCTTGATGAGGTCCTCGTCAAACTCTCCGGCCTTGAGCAGCTCGACCTGTTCAAGCAGCATGTCGCGCAGCTGGCCGAGGGTCTGGCCTTGTGTGGGGCGGCCGCCTAGCATGAAGGCTGCATAGTCGTTGAGGGTGTAGGTGCCTGCATAGGCGCCCAGGCAGAGTTGCTTCTGGTTGAGGTTGAGGTCAATCAAGCCGCAGCTGCCATTGTTGAGCACATACTCCATGGCCTGCGCCAGCAGGGCGTCGCGGCTGCCATTGCCCTCTTCGATGCGGAAGGCTATGGTGAGGCTCTCGGGGTCCTGGCCGTTCACCAGGCGTATGATGGGGCTTGTGATGGGCTCCTCCGTAACCTTGTGGAAGACGGGCACGTTGCCGGGCACCCAGCTGCCGAAGTACTTGTCTATAATCTTTATAGCCTCGTCGGGGTTGAAGTCACCTGCCATGGCAATGCACATGTTGTTGGGCACATAGTAGGCGGAGTGGAATTGGCGGATGTTGACCATTGACGGGTTCTTCAGGTGCTCAATGGTGCCGAGGGTGGTCTGCTGGCCATAGGGATGATGCGGGAACAGGGCGCGCATCATTTCCTCGTTCACACGACGGTTGTCCTGTGCCAGGCTGATGTTTTTCTCCTCGTAGACAGCCTCCAGCTCGGTGTGGAACAAACGAAGCACCAGGTTGGGGAAGCGGTCGCCTTCGACCTTGGCCCAAGCCTCCAGCTGGTTGGCGGGGATGTTCTCGACATACATGGTGTAGTCGTTGCTGGTGAAGGCGTTGGTCCCCTCGCTGCCGATGGCCGTCATGCTCTTGTCATACTCGTTGGCGATGGCGATGGTCGAGGCCACATAGCTGATTGAGTCAATCTGGTGGTAGATGGCTGCGCGGGCCGCCTCGTTGGTCGTCTTGCGGTACACCTCGTAGAGGTCCTCTATCTTCTGCAGTTCCACTTTCTCGCGCTCCCAGTCGGTGGTGCCCAGCTGGTGGCTGCCCTTGAAGAGCATGTGCTCCAGGTAGTGGGCCAGACCGGTGGTCTCGCTGGGGTCGTTCTTCGAGCCCGCGCGCACGGCTATGTAGGTCTGTATGCGCGGCGCGTCCTTGTAGACGCTCATGAACACCTTGAGGCCGTTCTTCAGCGTGTACTCGCGCACGTTCAGCGGGTCGTTGTCGTAGGTCTTGTACTGGTACTGTTGGGCGCCCGCAGGGCCTGCGAGCAGCATGACTACGGTCATGCAGATGATGCCTAATGCCTTTTTCATATACTTATTTTGTTGTTTGTTAATATTTTCTGTTGCTGATGGCCTGTTTTGACCTGATGCAAATATACATTTTTTTATAGAATTGTGTACCCCAAATGTGCATCCGCTCCCTATTCCCTCCGTCTACACTCCGTCTGTTCTATGACTGTTCTACGGTTGTTTAACGGATATAAACCGTAGAACAACCGGTAAACAACCGTAGAACAATCGGAGCGGGTACGGAGCGGATAGGGTGGGGGTGTGGGTTATCAACGCCGATGTTTGATAACTTTTCAGGGGCACATGTCGTGCGTAAATGTATTTATAGTAATTTTACACCTTGGAAATTATGCCGCGATAGCGGTGTAATGATTTTGTTACCAGAAGAATAAAGCAAATTATATATGTTACAGAAGCAAGTAAAAGAACTGACTGAGGGCATGCAGAGCCTGTGTGCCATAGCCAACAAGGTGGTGTCGTCGGAGGGGCGTGTCGAGGCCATCGAGCGTGACCTGTTGCTCGACGCCCTGCGCCACTTGTACGATATAGCCCTCCAGCTTGAGGTGCGCGGCAACGCGGCGCCCGCCAAGGTCGCCGAGCCCGAGGTCGAAGATGAGAACGAGGCTATGCCCGATGCGGAAATAATCTCGTCGACGGTCATGGCCACCATGGCCGCCATGGGTGTCGCCGCCGAGCCGGTGTCAGAGCCCGAACCCAAGACCGAGCCTGTGAGTATGGCTGGGTTTGAGACCGAGGGCGGTCTGCTGTTCGACGAGGTTGTCGTTGAACCCGCGGCGCAGCCCGCGAACACCTTGGAAGAAGATTATTCCAGTGAGCAACCGGCGCCCATGGAACCTGAACCCGAGCCTGAACCTGAGCCTGTGGAGCCGGAGCCCGTGGAACCCGAACCCGAACCGGAACCCGAAGAGCCCGAGCCTGAACCAGAGCCCGAACCTGTGGAACCCGAGCCCGAAGCGGTCCCGGAGCCGGAGCCTGCCGGCGAGCAGTCGTCGCTGCTCGACTACCTGCGCCACCCCGTGCAGGAGCAGCCCGCCATGCGTACGCTTGGCGAGAGCCTCGGTGGAGGTGCCTCGGCAGAGTCGGGCTTCGAGCGCACCATGGCCCGCAAGGTCGACGACCTGCGCACGGTCATCAACATCAACGACAAGTTCAGCTTCATGTCCGAGCTCTTCCGCAACAATATGCGAGCCTACAACGACTTCATCATGTACCTCAACACGCTTGAGTCGCGCGACGAGGCCATGGCACATGTGAAGCAGGTGGCCGAGCAGTACAAGTGGGACGAAAACTCGCTGGCTGTAAAGGCTTTCTACAAGGTGTTTGACATGAAGTTCTGATAAAGGTTAATGGTTACAGGTTACGGTTTACCGATGCTTGCAAAAAAGCCGTCAGTCCCGTAGCCTGTAACCCGTAACCTGTAACCTGTAAACTTTACGAAAAAATGGGTAAAGCGATATTGTTCTCGGCACCGTCCGGCTGCGGCAAGACTACCATCATCAACGAGCTGATGAAATACTTCGACTGCTTCGACTTCAGCATCTCGGCCACGTCGCGCGCTCCGCGCGGCACGGAGCAGGACGGCAAGGACTACTACTTCCTCACGCACGAGGAGTTCAAGCGCCGTGTCGACGCCGGCGACTTCCTGGAGTGGGAGGAGGTGTATCAGGGCACATGCTACGGCACGCTGAAGAGCGAGATAGAGCGCATCTGGGCGGCAGGCCGCGTGATAGTGTTCGACGTGGACGTCAACGGTGGCAGCAACATCAAGCGCTACTTCGGCAGTGACGCCCTCTCCGTCTTTGTGATGCCGCCGAGCCTCGAGGTGCTCGAACAGCGGCTGCGCAGCCGCGGCACCGATAGCGAGGAGGCCATAATGAAGCGTCTGGCCCGCAGTGCCGAGGAGCTGAAGAGGGCTCCGCAGTTTGACGTGACTATAGTGAACGACGACCTCGGGCGCGCCGTCGGCGAGGCCCGCCGTTTGATAGAAAAGTTCCTCAATGAATAGGCTGCTGCAGATACTGAAGAAGTACGACTACGTGGTCGTGTTCGTGGTGCTGGTGGTGCTGTCGCTGGTTATGATGGCACGCACGTCGTACTACCAGAGCTCGCGCCTTGTGGCGCTGGGCAACGGTATAGCCGGCGACTGGTACCGTGGTGTGAACAGTGTGGGTGGCTACTTCGGCCTCAAGTCTGAGAACGACCGGCTGGCAGCCGAGAATGCCGCCCTTCGTGCACAGCTCGCCGAGAGCTACATCAGCTACACAGACAGCGTCTTTGTTGTAAACGACACCGTCTACAAGCAGCGCTACACCTACACTGAGGCCAGGGTTATGAAGAACTCGTGGACACAGCAGAACAACTATATCATGATTAACAAGGGCTCGGACCACGGCGTGGAGCCCGACATGGCCGTCATATCGCCACAGGGTATCGTGGGCATCGTCGTCTCGACGTCGCGCAATTTCGCCACCGTCATGCCGGTGCTCCACAGCGACAGCCGCAACAGCGTCAAGGTGCGCCGCACGGGCGTCAGCGGCTCGCTGGTGTGGGACGGCATCAACTACCAGTACGCACAGATTGTCGACATCACCACGGCCTACCAGATCAACGAGGGCGACACCATCGTCACCTCGGGCCAGGCCAACGATTTCCCGGAGGGCATACCGGTGGGCTATGTGCAGAGCGCCGAGCCCAACCAGGGCACGGGCTTCTACAAGGTGAGGCTGCGTCTGGCCACAGACTTCAACAAGCTTGACCATGTGTATATCATAGACAACCGCTTCCGCGAGGAACAGCAACAACTGATGAAAGGAGTGGAAGGACAATGAACAGTCATAACTGGCGTATAGTGGGACGCTTCGCGCTCCTGATGGCGATACAGCTGCTGGTGCTCAACTACGTGTACCTGGGCGGCTATGTGATGCCGATGCTCTATGTGCTCTTCATCCTCATGCTGCCCACGGGCATGAAGCGCATACCGCTGCTGCTGATAGCCTTTGGCACGGGGCTCGTCATGGATGTCATGTGCAATGCGCTGGGCTTCCATGCCCTTGCCTGCACTGTGGTGGCTATGCTGCGTATATGGTTCGCCGACCGCATACTGACGCGCGGCGAGCCGGTGACGATCACCACCCCCAGTGTCTACAGCGTCACGCCGCAGTACTTCATAAGCTACCTCATGCTTATGCTGGGGGCTTACTATCTTGTGTTCTTCACGGCGGAG
>JAEEGJ010025138.1_pt1 | contig 12247 bp, 9 predicted proteins | sample 8958761 | NCBI WGS metagenome assembly JAEEGJ01 (sample SAMN16246546, study PRJNA631951) | gut metagenome | biome: gut microbiome; feature: rumen; material: RS-attached | host: Bos | place: Iran: Karaj | collected 2018-10 | reverse complement strand
TTTATGGCCATACCTGTTACTACAAGCCTTGTAGCCCATATTTCCCGCAAGTATGGCATCAAAATGCCCCATTTCCCCCGTTTTCCCGGCCATACTTGCAAAAAATCGCCCCCACAACCATTCTATTCCAATGTATGGCACTCCAAATGCAACAGTTTTGCAACGCCCTATCCTTGTGACACTGGGGACGGTTGACTTCGTCGAGCTAAACCTTCTCTTTGGCACTATTTGGTGACACTAGGGGACACATCTTCATAGTTCAGAGTCGATTCATTTCCCTTTCATCTGCTGTTTTTCCTTTATAGCGGCTCTTTTTCGGGTTGAATGTGTAAGAGACGGTGAGCATCACGCGTCGTGAGTCTGCATCAGAGTCTTTGTAGAGATACACGTCTTTGACGTTCATCCGCCAGCTTTGGTTGCGGGTGTGGAAGATGTCGTTGGCGGCAAGGGCAATCTGTAGCTGCTTCTGCATGAAGTAGCGGCGAACAGAGAGGTCAATGCCCCACTGTGAGCACATTTCATTAGTCATGTTATGACCGCATGTTGAACCTGTCAAGTCAAAAGTCATCATCCAGTCTGTTGATGGTGTGAAGATGTTCTTCAGCATGTAGCGGAAAAACGGCTTGTTGTAATTCTCATCGTAGAGAGTGAGCCATTGCTTATCGAATCCGACAGTTAAGTTGGGCTTCCAAAAATTTACTACGGGGGCATATGACAGATACGCGTTCAGGTTATTGATATTGGCCTGACGGGGACTGAACACAAGAAGGGGCTTAACATCGGAATAATGTTCCTTGGTATAGACATAGGTATCGGCCAAATGGCTATAGGTCAGTTCCAGCATCAAGTCTTTCCACCCGAAAAGGTAGGTCAGTTCCTCACTCTTGCAGTCGGCCAGCGTCGGATTGCCGCCCTCTACCTCATAGGGTCCTACGTACAATAACGAACTGCGCAACTGCTTGTAAGGCGGACGGGTAATAGAGTGTGAATAGTCAAGCGCCATAAAAGTGGTCTCGTCGAAGTTGTACGATAGTGAAAGATTAGGCGACAGGCTGTTGTCTATATGGCTCACCTCTTCATCGTGGATGCCGTCACGCCTGTAGTCAAACTTAACGTATTCCCATCGTAAACCCAACTGCAAAGATAGAGCATCCCAATCCTTTGAGTAGGTGGCAAAAACTGCATAGTTGTGCTGACGGCTCTCGTTCTGGGTCGATGGAATATAACTGCCAACAGTTTCATTTTGCATCGTGTATAGTTGGCTGTTGTAGGTATAGCTGTCCTCAGTACCCACGTTCTGTTTGCCCGTGGCAAACGGGAACTCATAGTAGAGCTTACCAGCCCACATATCAGAATTCATGCCCGTCTGTGAAGGTACGTTTTCATTACCGGTTCCACTGGCAAATATAGTCTGTGTCAGGTTATCGTCTGTGTACCACGTATGCACATAGTTCCCGTCGAAATGCAGCAAGGAACCATTATTGAAAGCGTTGTCATAATAGGCAGAAACCAAATGCCGCCCGGACTTGGAATCTATGTCAATGAGTTTGTCAATGCTCTCGGTGGCTACGCTCATTATGTCATCATCTTCGGTACCACTGCTTTTGAAGTGTGTAGGCTGGTTGGTGTATTGGTAGTAGGCACCCAACGATTGCCCGCCGTCATTCCAGTTGAAGCCTCCCTTGAGGGTGGTAGTAGAAAGTTCGTTTCGCTTCGCAGCAGTATTCACAAGTTGGTTCTGTTGGTTGTTAAACAAGAAAACGGTAGTGCTAGTATCGTAGTTCTTGCGCCCACCATTATTATACATTACCTGCCCGAACAACTGCCAGTGCGTCCAATCGTAACTCAGGTCTGCCATTACCGTTTCCTCCCAGATACGTTTGACCGCGGTCTGCGAAGTCAGTTTCCCGCTCAGTCCTTCCATGAACGGCTGTTTGGTTTGAATCTTGATGACCGACTTCACGTCCGAACTGTATTCAGCTCCTGGAGAAGTGATTATTTGAATGTTCTTGATGTTCTCACTGCTGAGCATTTGTAGCTCGTTTTCGTCACGCATGGGGCGATTGTCGATAAACACCTGCGGATTGCCTTTGCCAACAATGCTGATTTGGTCTCCATCCATATTGATGAATGGCAGCCTGGAAAGCACGTCATTGGCCGTACCGAGGTTAGCTAGTTCCGTATTGGAAACCTGAGCAACTAGCGTGTTGCCCTTCATTCTGACCATGTGGCGGTGTCCTGTCACGGAGATTTCCTGAAGCATCTTTTCCCATGCCACGGAGTCATTCCCTACAGAGGCCTCATTCTGTGCCTGTGTTAATGTGGCCATTAGACAAACCATTGAAAATAGAATTAGTCTTTTCATTTATTTCGTTTTTATTCGTTGCTATCAGTATATACACCCTTCAAGGCAAAACGTTCATCTTTTTAGCTGTAAAAATTCAAAAATCAAATGCAACAGATTTGCAATGCCCCTTTCTCGTATACGAATCCGCACCTAATTACTATTGCCTCAAAGATTAAAACAAAAGAAAAAAAATACAGTGACAAAGGGGACGGTGACAAAGGGGACGGTTGACTTCGTCGAGCTAAACCTTCTCTTTGGCACTATTTGGTGACACTGGGGACACATCTTCAAAAATGACACAGTAGGGACAGTCCCTTCTGTGTCATTTTTTATTGCAACATTAATTTTCTAACTTAGCGGCAGTCAATAGTCAACAGAAAAGCATATGGCAACAGTTGAATCTTTTGAAATGACGGGGCCCCAGGAGAGTTTCTGGGAGATTGTCAAGTATTTTGATTTCCTTGTTTCGGTTTTTGGTTATAAGACACGCAGGATGGAGGTATTCAGGGACTGCGTGCTCGTCTCGTTTATCGGCCCTAAGAAAAGGAGCATTGAAATATCTGAAGACTGGAATACGAACAAGGTATCCTTCAGGATGAGAGGTTTTATGGGCAGGAGCATCATCAATGATGAGAGGGAAATGTCCATAAAGAACTATGCAGAGTATATTGGTGGCAAGTTTTTTTCTAGGGCCGATGCCTCCAACCAGAGCAATCTGCCCGCCATTCCGGAGCTGGAAACCAAAGATGAAATATTCTGGTCTCTGTACAACAGCCTCTATTTCCTTGTGCAGAAGCACTATTCCATAACCCGGTTCGAGATTGGAGAACGTATCTGTCTGGAGTATCGGAACAGACACGACACCATTATTGTAACCACCCAAAAGCCCTATTGCACCAATTGGACAATCTGCACCAAGAAATGGGGTATTACAAAAGACTGCCAGACCATATCCGAGTACACCGAACCAAAGGATATTGCCAAATACATGGTGGAATAAAAGCATAGTGTCCCACAAGAACCCCGCTCACACGCCGTGCAGCGGGGTTCGCTGTGTTACATCCCCTCATCTCGGGCCCTTGTCCCACACTCACCCGCCTCCCAGCCCACTCTCGCCCAGGTTAGCGTGGGACACTTTGGCAGATGCAACGTTTTTGCAACGCTCAATGCAACAGTATTGCAGCGCTCATTGTTTGCAGTGCAATTAGGGGTTGTGCATCTTTGCACCAGAAACCTTTAAAACAAATCGATATGAAAAAGATTGTAATTGCATTTGCACTGTACATGCTCTGTCAGATGAATATCTCAGCACAGACTTATAATGATTCAATCAATGAGCCCGTCAAACTTCGTTTAACAGGTTTGGATGAAAATGCTTGTTTAACCGGTCAGGTAATTGGATTAGAGCCATGTGAAAGCATCAGCGGTAGATACATCCATGATACAGGACGCCGTAGCATGCGTATAAACGTCGGATATTCAACCATAAACAACTTCGGCCCCTTATCTGAAAGTATCGGATGGGGAAACGGTTTGCATTTTTCATATGATATCATGTACAAGAGGCTGTTCTTTGGATTCGGGGGTAATAGATATATGGGATTCCTTAAGAGTGATAATTTCTTCTACGACCGAAAAGAGGATTTCAATTGGCAAAAAGATGAAAAGGTTGACCAAGACATCCTTACCATCAAAACCGGCGTCCGATTGATAGAGAGACCTCAGTTCGGACTTGTCACAAATATAGGATTCGGCGTAGCTTCCTTAGAACAGTCAACAGGAAAGAGATTTAATACAGAAAACAATAACAATTATATCAAAAGTAAAATAGAAGGACTTCATGCCGAGGCCGGACTCTTTGCCTATTATTCACTGTGTAATTGCAACGAATTTTGGTTTACTAATGCCGATATCTCATTGGGATTGAACGCTGCCAGAACCGAATATGAGAAATTCGGACCCGTCTATTCCCTAAACGCATTCCTTACTATCAGCCTAAAACTGAATATGAGTTATCTATAACACAAAAATGACACAGTAGGGACAGTCCCTATTGTGTCATTTTTTGTTGTAAATTTGTGAAAATAAATCTGACCGATGATAGTATGTATTGCAGAGAAGCCCAGCGTAGCAAAGGATATTGCCGATGTGCTGGGTGCCAAGACAAAACACGATGGCTACATTGAGGGTAACGGTTATCAGGTAACCTGGACCTTCGGTCATCTTTGTACCCTGAAAGAACCCCATGACTACACACAGAACTGGAAGAACTGGAGTTTGGGCAGCCTGCCCATGATACCGCCCCGGTTCGGAATCAAGCTGATTGAGGACAAGGGAATCGAGAAACAGTTCAAGATAATTGAGTCACTCATGCAGAAGGCCGATGGCATTATCAACTGCGGTGATGCCGGCCAGGAGGGTGAGCTCATTCAGCGATGGGTGATGCAGAAAGCCGGCGCCAAGTGCCCGGTCAAGCGCCTGTGGATCTCATCACTGACCGAGGAGTCCATCCGCGAGGGATTCAGCCACCTGCAGGATCAGGATGCGTTCAAGTCACTTTACGAAGCCGGCCTGTGCCGCGCCATTGGCGACTGGTTGCTGGGAATGAACGCCACCCGACTCTACACCATCAAGTACCGCAACAACAATACCCGCCAGGTATTGTCCATCGGCCGTGTACAGACCCCCACTCTAGCACTTGTGGTAAACCGCCAGAAGGAGATTGATAACTTCAAGCCCGAGCAGTACTGGGAACTCAAGACCACATATCGCGACACCACATTCTCATATACCAAGGGCAAGTTCACCAAGATTGAGGACGGCCAGGCTCTGCTGGAGGAGATCCGCCCCCTAAACTTTGTCATTACCGATGTGGCCCGCAAGGAGGGTAAGGATTATGCCCCGCGTCTGTTTGACCTGACATCGCTGCAGGTTGAGTGCAACCGCAAATACGGTTATTCGGCCGATGACACCCTCAAGACCATCCAGTCACTCTACGAAAAGAAGATTACCACATACCCGCGCGTGGACACCACGTTCCTGAGCGATGACATCTATCCCAAGTGCCCCGGCATACTCAAGGGCCTCAAGGATTACGCCCAGTTCACCGCTCCGCTGGAGGGCGTCAAGCTGCCCAAGTCAAAGAAGGTGTTTGACAACAGCAAGGTGACTGATCACCATGCCATCATCCCCACCGGAGTCTACCCCAACAACCTGACCCAGCAGGAACGCGCCGTGTTTGACATGATAGCACGCCGATTCATCGCCGTCTTCTACCCCGACTGCCTCTACGCCCAGACCACAGTCATGGGAAAGGCCGGCCGCGCCGAGTTCAAGACCACCGGCCGCGAGATCCTCAAGCCCGGATGGAGAGTCCTTTTTGACAAGGAAAAGACCGATGAAAAGGCCGATGACGACGAGCGCATACTCCCCCAGTTCACCGTCGATGAGAGCGGACCGCACCTGCCTGAGCTGCAGGAGAAGTGGACCACCCCGCCCAAACCTTACACCGAGGCCACCCTGCTGCGCGCGATGGAAACCGCCGGCAAGCTGGTGAATGACGAGGAGCTGCGTGACGCCATGAAGGAGAACGGCATAGGCCGCCCGTCAACCCGCGCCGCAATCATCGAGACCTTATATAAACGCGGGTACATGCGCAAGGAGAAGAAAAACCTGTATCCCACGCCCACGGGCATCGGCCTCATAGACCTTATCCATGAGGAGTTGCTCAAGAGCGCTGAGCTCACGGGAATCTGGGAGAAGCACCTGCGCGAGATAGAGCGCGGCAAATACCAGCCCGCCCAGTTTATGGACGAGCTCAAGCAGATGGTTACCACCCTTGTTCATGATGTCCTGTCTGACAACTCATCAAGATTATAGAATCCGACCTAATTACAACCCATTAATATGAAAAAGTCCTTTTTTATTGTTTGTGCAGCGCTGAGCATCATGGGATGCGCTGAAGTGACCGTTCAGGATGTTCCGGAGGTAGATGATGACGATGCCGTAGAGGTGGCATTCGAGGATGTTGCGACCGATGTCCGCATAGTACCCCTTATTTCCGATGACCCCATCGGAGCCTGCCGCGAACTCCATTGCTACGGCAACGAGGTACTCATGTCTGACAGGAACGGCGAATACATCTACTACTTTGTAGACGGAAAGCTCAAGTCAACACTCCACGCCGTAGGACGCGGCCCCGGCGAATACACCAGCATAGGCCACTTCACCTACTCACCTACCAAGAAACTGCTTCTGGTCAGCGCAATAGGTGACATCAATGAACACATGGAGTCCTCAAGCTCAATGGTGATGAAATTCACCGTACCTGACATGAAGTTCGTAGGCAAAATACCCATTGAAGGAAAGATAGCCACCATGTCATGTCAGGACGGAGACAAGATTCTGGCAATAACCGCAGCAGCCAGCCTGTCAATTAGTGACCTTAGTTCATCATTGGACACAAGCAGGGTTATCCTTGCAGACATAGAGACCGGCCAGACCATCACAAGATTCAGGAATGTGCCATACTATGAGTACCTGCAGGGTGACATAATGCAGGCATCAGGACCCAATCTGACCAACGTCATGTGCGCAAGCGGTTTTGCAAACAAACTCTACCGTTATCAGGACGGCAAGCAGCAGTTTGTCTTTGCCTTTACATTCCGTGAAAAGAATATCCCGCAGGAGTTCCTGGATCCCCAGAAGGATCCCCAGGAGTCTCTCATGGGACTGCTTGAATTCATGATGTCAAATCCTGACAATGATTGTCTTGAAGGCGGATTCTGGCCGATAATAGATGGAGACCGATACTCATTCTGGTATCACAAGGTCATGGAGCAGTATCGTGACCATTTTTACAGATATGAAAACGGCAAGACCGTAAACTATCGCGGATTCCGGGCCAAGGGAACCAACATACCTTTTGTTCCCAAGGCAGTGGATGGCACCACATATGTCACCATAATGGAAGGTACCACCGAGACTCTGTTCAGTGCGTCTTCGGAGCGCAGTTCATTTACAGCTGAACTGGAGAAGACGATGAACGCCCAGAATCTTAATAATCCGGTGCTTGTTTACTACAAAATCAAATAATTTCACCCAAATCGAAAAAAAATTTCATTTTCTCTGAAAGGAATCCGAGGGTTCGGATACTAATTGTATGAACGAACTCCTAAAACAGATGGATAACTTAGAGCTAGAATTCACAAAATGGTCAGAGAGCACCGTAAGACAATATATACGGTATGCTACTTCTTCTCTGACAATCCTGCCGAGGTCGATGACCTTTTCCAGGAAGTGTTGGTTAATCTTTGGAAAGGGTACCCCAAGTTCCGCGGTGAAAGCAGTGTAAAGACTTGGCTGTGGCGTGTAAGCCTTAACACCTGCTGTGCCGTGAGCCGAGGCGAAAAGCGGAAAGCGCCAACAGTTCCGCTTGGTATTGAGAGCGACATCCTCAGCACCGGAAATGATGAGTCAAGTCATCAGATCAAGATGCTGTATGACAGGATCAACAAACTTGAAGTATTTGACCGCGCTATTATCCTTCTGTGGTTGGAGAGTATGAGTTATGATGAGATTGCAGCCATCGTGGGCATTACGACATCGGCCGTAACCAGCAGGCTGTTCCGCATCAAGGAGCAACTCAAATCAATGTCAAACAATTAAAACACTGAACCTATGACAGACAATACTTTCAACCTGGACGAACTCAACGAGCTGAAGCAGGCTTATCAGCTTATAGATGAGAAACTGGACGGCAAGGAGATAGTAACTCCCGAGCAGATCCGCAAAGCCTCCCTCAAGAACATAAGCATCTTTAAGAGAATGTATAAGTTCTCTACCACGTGGTCCTTATTTGCCATCACACCCTTATTGGTCCTTATTTTTGCATTCAGCCCCAACATGACAACCATCGGGTTCTGGATACTTGGCACATATCTGGTTATTGACTTTCTGCTACACTTCTTACTGATGCGCAGAATGAAACGTGTCGATCATTCCGAGCTTGATCTCCGGACACTGTTAAACGAGGAGAGTTTCTACAACAAGAGCGCTTTTGCATTAACATGTGTGGGATTTGCCTTCTGGATTGTATTTAACTATTTCTTCCTTGGTATCATCGCATCAGTAGCAATGCTGGTATTTTTCATATTGACAATCGGTACCAAGACAAAATTCTTTACCAGGAAGATAAACTTCAGGGAGATTACAATACCGGAGCCCAAGGAACCCGGAAAGTTCAGAAAGGCTATGTCATGGCTCTTCATCGGCCTTATGGCAATACTGACTCTCATATTTGCAGGAGGCATTATCTATAACGCAATAGGCGGCACAATGAGCCTTATGGAATTCCTTTCCAGAGCAGGTTTCATAATAATCACCGCAGCTTTTGTAGTTAACTTCATGTTCCTTGACAAATACAGGAAAGGTCAGGCAGGAAAGGTATCCATGGCTATTACAATTGCTGTTGTTGCAGGTTTGTTGATGAGCGCCATACCCGTCGTTCATACGGCTATCGTTAGTCACACCTTTGACAATGGTGCTTTATCACCCATTCTCATGGGTTTCCTGACACTGTTCTTGAACGGTACCATCAGGAACATGAAGGACATCAGAAACATCAGGAACAAGTAAATAATACAGATATGAAACACCTTAGATTATTTGTTTGCATGACAGCCATTGCCATGCTCTTCACAGAGTGCAAGAAAAAGGCCTCCTTTGAAGACCTTGTTTCCATAAAGAATGCAGATCAGGCCCAGGAAGTTACATTTGAGGATATGGCAACCAACATACGTATTGTGCCTCTTGTCAGCGATGAGCCCATAGACGGTTTGAGCAACATGAAGTGCTATGGCTCCACAACCATCTACTATTCCGTAAACGGTTTCATATATGTCTTTGAGGACGGAAAGCAGGTTGCCAAACTGGACAAAAAGGGTCGCGGCCGCGGCGAGTATACACTAATCACAGACTATGTATATTCACCCAGCAGTAAGGTCCTGTCCATAATCGACGCGTTCACGACCATACACAAATATTCCGTACCTGAAATGCAGTACCTGGGATCCGTTTCTATTGACGGTATGGCTATGAGTATGGCAGAGCATGATGATTCCACGCTTCTTTGCAGAATGGTTCCTAAAGACGTCGAAAAGACCGCAATCTGTTTCGTCAGCTCCAACACCGGCCGTGTACGAAAGATACATAAGGACGTAAGCGTATTCTCCATGCTTTTGAGTTCCAACATGGCATATTATACCCCCGATTACAGGTATCTGACCGAGACAGGAAGTATCTGCTCTGTATTGGAGATCCCTTCCGACATAGACCAGGAAGCCAAAACGATACTGCACTGCGAGTTCGGAGATCTGGGAATACCGGCCGAGTTTGACACAATAACCGAAGAGAACAGTACGGAACTTACTTTAAGTCTGATTCAGTTCCTGAGCGAGAAGAGAGAGAGCGTTATCGCTTCAATGACCTGGCCTGTGGTCAAAGACGATTATGTATCATTCTGGTACGATAACATCCTCAGTTCCCTCACCACTTACTGCCGTGTCAGCAACGATGGCATTGTCAAATATTCCGGATTCACGGCCAAGGGCACAAAGAAAAAATTCACTCCCAACACCATGGCAAATACCACCTATGTCACCCTTGTCCAAGGCCTGCCCGAATCGGTCTTTGAAGAGACCGATGAACGAAGCCAGTTCAGTGCCGATCTGGAAAAAGCCATGAACGCCCAAGCCTTCAACAACCCCATCCTTGTTTATTACGATATAAAATAAAACAATATAGCAGGCCGTTTCGCGTTATTACAACAGATGAAGAGAACGGCTGCATACCTTATAGTGTCAGCCCTGTGGCTCTTTTGCAGCTGCGGGGCTGAACTCAGTCTGCGCAAGGGTGACCAGCGCTATGCCCTGGGCGAATACACCGAGGCCGCCGCTCTCTACAAGAAAGCCTACGCCGGAACCCCCGCATCCGATAAGGAACTGCGTGCCCAGACCGCCTTCAAGCTGGCCGAATGCTACCGCCGCACCAACTATGTGCCGCGTGCCCTGGCCGCCTACAAGAATGCTGTCCGATATCACTATCCCGACTCAGTGGTTTACCGTTACCTGGCCGATATGCTCCGACTGGACGGCAAGCCCGCCGAGGCCGAGAAGAACTATCTGATAGCGCTTCAGCATGATTCCACCGATGTGCTGGCACAGAACGGTCTTGAGTCCTGCCGTCTCATTCAGGGCTGGAAGGACAACCCCACCCGATATATCGTCAAGAAAGATCCCGTACTTAACGGCCGCTACAGCGACTGGTCACCGGTATTCGGCACGCCCGAGTATGACGTAGTCTATTTCACCTCATCCCGCAAGGAGTGTGCCGGCGATGAGATCAACGCCATAACCGGAATGAAGAACTGCGACATATTCGTGTCACGCAAGGATGACAAGGGCAACTGGAAAAAGCCCGAGCCCGTAGAGGGAGGACTGAACTCGGAGTTTGAGGACGGCACCTGCGCCATGAGCCCCGATTTCTCGACCATGTACTACACCTACTGCTCATCGGACCCCCAGCAGCCACGTCCCGCCACCATATACAAATCATCCCGTTCAGACGCATCATGGTCACCGGGAACACCCTTTGGAAGTTCCAAGGACTCCATCTATAACTTTGCCCACCCCACCGTATCGCCCGACGGAGAGTGGCTCTACTTTGTGTCCGATATGGACGGAGGCTACGGTGGTCTGGACCTTTGGCGCATACCCATATCGGGACGTCTGATAGGCGCCGAGAACCTGGGTCCCGATATCAATACACCCGGCAACGAGATGTTCCCCATGTTCCGCCGTAACGGAGAGCTTTACTTCTCGTCAAACGGACATCCCGGCATGGGCGGACTGGACATATTCTGTGCGGTAAGCACCAGTGACACCACCTGGACCGTCACCAACCTGGGCACTCCCGTAAACTCGCAGGCCGATGACTTTGGCATGACCTTTGAAGGCGATTACACCCGCGGGTTCTTCAGCAGCAACCGTGGCGACGGCCGCGGACGTGACCATATCTACCGTTTTGAACTGCCCGAGACCGTACACAACATAATAGGCTGGGTATATGAAAAGGACGGATACGAACTGCCCGACGCACTGGTCTACCTGATAGGCAATGACGGCACCAACCTTAAACTCAATGTCAGGGAGGACGGATCGTTCACACAGCGCGTCAAGCCCGGAGTGAGTTACCTGCTGCTGGGCACCGCCAAGGGCTTTATGAACTACAAGCAGGAGATGACGGCCGACAGCACCAACCAGGACCGCGAATACGTGCTGCAGTTCCCGCTATCATCTATCTCCAAGCCGGTCATGATAGACAACATCTTCTTTGACTTTAACAGCGCCAACCTGAGAGCCGAATCAGCCCAGTCACTCAACGAACTTGTACAGTTGCTCAACGATAATGCCGGCGTAACCATCGAGATAGGTGCCCATTGCGACTATGTAGGCGATGATGACTACAACAAACGCCTGTCACAGCAGCGTGCCGAGAGTGTTGTTGAGTATCTGATAAAGAACGGCATTGACAGCAAGCGTCTTACCGCCCGCGGATACGGTGAGTCAACGCCCAAGACAGTCACTAAAAAAATGGCCGAAAAATATGATTTCCTGACCGAGGGCACCCAACTCACCGAAGAATTCATAAAGAGCCTGCCAGATACCCAACAGGAAATCTGCAATCAGTTGAACCGCCGTACCGAGTTCCGCGTAATACGCACCACCTACGGCCTGTTTGGCGGAAAATAATCAGCTAATGGAATTGCGTATCCTCCACTCCTGAGGATACATGTTATTGGCGCGGTTGCCTATGTTCTTGGCAAATCCCAGAGGTATGTTC
>JAEEGJ010025136.1_pt1 | contig 12248 bp, 10 predicted proteins | sample 8958761 | NCBI WGS metagenome assembly JAEEGJ01 (sample SAMN16246546, study PRJNA631951) | gut metagenome | biome: gut microbiome; feature: rumen; material: RS-attached | host: Bos | place: Iran: Karaj | collected 2018-10 | reverse complement strand
TGTGGTACCAGGGTGAATCAAACACCTGGGGTGCTTTTGAATACGCAGACCTTCTAAAAAAAATGATAGAAACCTGGCGGGCCAAGTTTGTCTATGCACCAGAAAATATGCCTGTAGTTGTAGTTCAGCTTCCAAAGTGGGGCGACGGCTACAAGGATGAACAGAGAAACTTCCCTGAAGACTGGGCTTGGTTAAGGCAGGCTCAGGCGGATGGAGTTGCTGCTGCAGGTAATGCCGCTCTTGCTCCAATGATTGACGCCGGTGAATGGAACGACCTTCATCCTGAAGATAAAATTGTAGTTGGCGAACGTGCCGCCCGTGAAGCTTTGAGAATTGCATACGGCATAGAAAAGGCTCCGGCCCCGTTGGTAAAATCCTACAAGGTTACTGACAATAAGGTTGTGATTCAATTTGATCAGGAAGTTATAATGAATAATTCTGAACTGGTTGGTGTAGAAGGCCTTTATTTTGTTGGTATGCGCCAGCCGGAAAAGTCTCCGTTTGGAATGGATGAAAAATCTGTATACGCAGGCGGCGACCATTTTTCTGTCCCAATCCATTATGCCGGAATGGACAGCCTCCACATAAAAGCCAAAGGCACCGTAACAGGCCCTGATACAATAGAAGTAGAAATTCCTTCTCAAATAAAAGAAAGCGGATACCCTATAAAAGAGCTCCGCTATCTGTGGACTAACTGTCCTGAATTTGTAACGTTGTACGGAAAGAACGGATTACCGGCAATGCCGTTTATCGTAGTCCTTTAATTATTCTCTTCCATCCCAGCAGTATGTACACAACTTGCAGTGGTCAAGACCTGTGCTGTCGAGCATATCATCAAGGCGGTGATAGCGCAGGGTTGTGAAGTGAAGCTGCTTGCGGATTTCTTCGAGCATAGCTGCATATTTTGGGCTGTCTGGGTTTGCATATTCGCGCAAAACTTCATCAGTAACATTGTCGCCTTCGAACTGCTTGATAATGCGGCGTGTAATCAAATCCATTTCGCTCTTTGAACGGCTGAAGTTGAGATATTTACAACCAAAAAGCAGCGGTGGACAAGCTGGGCGAACGTGAACTTCCTTTGCACCTGAGTTATAAAGGAACTCTGTTGTTTCGCGAAGCTGTGTTCCGCGTACGATTGAATCATCTATTAAAAGAATCTTTTTACCTTTAATAAGCGCCTGAACCGGAATTAGCTTCATGTGTGCAATCAAGTTTCTCTGTTCCTGATTTGTTGGCATAAAGGAACGTGGCCAGGTTGGGGTGTACTTAATGAATGGACGTGCAAAAGGAATGCCGCTCTGGTTTGCGTAGCCTATGGCGTGGGCGGTTCCGGAGTCTGGTACACCTGCAATGATGTCCGGTTCAACTGAGCCCTTGTCGCGGTTGGCAAGATATTTTCCGCAGTTGTAGCGCATAGATTCAACATTTACGCCTTCGTAGCTTGCGGTAGGGTAGCCGTAGTAAATCCAGAGGAAGGTACAGATTTTCATTTCTTTACCTGGCTGCTGCAAAACCTCATATCCGTCGGCGGTGAGTTTTACAATTTCTGCAGGTCCAAGCTCGTGGCAGTCTGTATATCCAAGATTTACGTATGCAAAATTTTCAAAAGAAAAACAGTAGGCTCCGTCTTTTTTACCAATCTGAAGTGGTGTGCGTCCTAGTCTGTCGCGGGCTCCGTAAATGCAGTCTTTTGTAAGAACAAGCATGGTAATAGAACCCTTTATTTTCTGCTGAACATATTTGATTCCGTCTACAATTGTTTTTTCATGATTTATGAGGGCAACGATAAGCTCTGTCTGATTTATTTCTCCGCCGGACATTTCCAAAAAGTGGGTGTAACCTGAGTCCAGAACTTCTTTTACAAGTTCATCCTTGTTTGTAACAATTCCAACAGTTGTAATTGCCCAGCTGCCAAGATGTGAGTTTACAAGCAGAGGCTGAGGTTCGTAGTCACTGATACAGCCGATGCCTAAGTGTCCGTGCATTTCTTCAATGTCGTGTTCAAATTTTGTTCTGAAAGGCGAGTTCTGAATGTTGTGAATTGAACGTTCAAAACGTCCTTCTTCTGAATAAACTGCAAGACCACCGCGTCTTGTTCCCAAATGTGAATGATAGTCTACGCCAAAAAATAAATCCAAAGAACAGTCTGTCTTTGATGCGACACCAAAAATGCCACCCATATTATAGCCTCCATGCGTCCATAGCTTATGAGAGTTTTAGTATAGCGAAATGCATGATTTTGTGCTATAATATTCTATTATGAAAGGAATTATTTTAGCCGGTGGCTCCGGAACTCGCCTTTACCCTATAACAAAAGCCGTTAGCAAACAGATCTTGCCGCTTTACGACAAGCCTATGATTTATTATCCGCTTAGCGTTCTTATGCTTGCAGGAATCCGCGAAGTTTTGATTATTTCTACACCTCGTGATCTTCCTGTTTTTGAAGAGCTTTTTGGTGACGGGGCCTGGCTCGGTATGAAGTTCAGCTACAAGGTTCAGGATAAGCCTCGTGGACTTGCAGATGCCTTTATTGTAGGCCGCGAGTTTATTGGTAACGATGACGTTGCCCTTGTTCTTGGAGACAATATTTTCTACGGACAGAGCTTTACTCAGACTTTGCGCCGTGCACATGATACAGTTAAAACCGAAAAAAAGAGCGTAATCTTTGGCTACTATGTAAAAGATCCTACCGCCTATGGTGTTGTACAGTTTGATGATGCCGGAAACGCTCTTGGAATAGAAGAAAAACCAGCAAATCCAAAATCAAACTTTGCAGTTCCGGGACTTTACTTTTACACAAACGATGTTGTAGATATTGCAGCAAACGTTAAGCCAAGTGCCCGTGGCGAAATTGAAATTACATCCGTAAACAACGAATATCTTGACCGCAAGCAGCTCAAGGTAGAAAAGCTTGGCCGCGGTATGGCCTGGCTCGACACCGGAACCTACGACGGCCTTCTGGAAGCAAGTAACTTTATTGCAACAATCCAAAAGCGCCAGGGACTTTATGTTTCCTGCATAGAAGAAATTGCATTCAAAAACGGCTGGCTCACCAAAGACCAGCTGCTCGAGCTTGCCAAAGGGTATAAAACCGACTACGGCAGATACCTGGAGTTTATTGCGAATAATTAGCGTGGTCCCTGAGCTTGTCGAAGGGGCAGAAGGAAAAATATGTCTTTTGAATTCAAACAATGTACACTATCTGACGGCACAAAAATCCAGGGCCTGTACGAAATTCAGCCCAAAGTCTTTGGCGATGCACGCGGTTACTTTTTTGAAGTATACAGCGAGCGAGACTTTTTTGCTGCCGGTCTTACAATGAAATTTGTTCAGGATAACCAGAGCGCGTCTACAAAAGGCGTACTCCGCGGACTTCACTTTCAGACTCAGCACCCTCAGGGCAAGCTTGTGCGTGCAGTAAGCGGTCGCGTTTATGATGTTGCAGTTGATATCCGCTGCGGCTCTCCAACCTTTGGAAAGTACTACGGCGTAATCTTAGACAGCGAAAAACAGAACGAGTTTTATATTCCACAGGGCTTTGCACACGGCTTTTATGTCTTAAGCGAAAGTGCTGTATTTGCTTACAAATGCACAGACTTTTACGACCCAAAGGGCGAGGGCGGTCTTATGTGGAACGACCCTATAATAAACATTGACTGGAATTCAGTTGCCCCAGGGCTAACTCCTCTACTCAGTGAAAAGGATGGTAAGCATCCTGCTTTTGATTTGAATGAGAAATACTTTGATATAAATGCAAAATGGATTGGAGAATAATATGCGTAAATTACATAACATTCTTATCACCGGTGGTGCCGGCTTTATTGGTTCAAACTTTATTCATTATCTTTTTGGACTTTCATCTGCCCAGAACAACCTTTTTGGCGATGCAAACTTTGACGGCACAGTTGTAAACGTAGACTGTCTTACCTATGCCGGAAACCTCGAAAGCCTTGCAGACGTAGAAGAAAAGTTTGGCCCTTCGACAGGCTCAGGGACCCCACAAAGATATTTCTTCGAAAAAGTTGACATCTGCGACCGCGCACAGATTGAGCGCATATTCAAACAGTACGACATAGACACTGTAATTCATTTTGCAGCAGAAAGCCACGTAGACCGTTCTATTCTTGGTCCCGAAGCATTTATGAAAACCAACGTTATGGGAACCTTTACACTTTTGGATGTTGCCCGTAACTACTGGAAAAAAGAAGACGGTTCAATCCGCGATGACGTTCTTTTCCATCACATCTCAACCGACGAAGTTTACGGCTCTCTTGGCCCGACAGGCTACTTCCGCGAAGACACTCCGTATGATCCACGCAGCCCGTATTCTTCAAGCAAGGCAAGCAGCGACCACGTAGTAATGGCATATTTCCACACCTACGGACTTCCAATCACACTCAGTAACTGTACAAATAACTATGGACCATATCAGTTCCCGGAAAAACTGCTCCCGCTTATGATAAGCAACATCCGCGACGGAAAGAATCTTCCTGTTTACGGTAAGGGCGACAATATCCGCGACTGGATTTATGTAGAAGACCACAACCGCGCAGTATGGCTCATTGTAAACAAGGGCGTTACCGGCGAAAAATACAACATTGGTGGCGAAAACGAATGGCAGAACATCAAGCTGCTTCATAAGGTAATTGAACTTACCGCTGCAGCTACAGGCAAGGATCCCGCAGATGTAGAAAAAACAATCACCTACGTAAAGGATCGTCCCGGTCACGACAAGCGCTACGCCATTGACTGTACCAAAATCAAGACCCAGCTTGGTTGGGAACGCAAAATGACCTTTGAAGAAGGCCTTGCAGAGACTGTGCGCTGGTATATTGGTCATCCACAATGGGTTAATAATATCCTCAACGGCAGCTACAAAGACTGGATCAGCAAGAATTATACAGAACAGGGAAGGTAGAATTCCTGTCCAAAATATGTTAAAATAGCGCATTATGAACACAGAAATCGAACAGAATGTAAACAACGACGCTCAGGAAGACGAAATCAGTCTTCTTGACCTTTTTGCGGTTTTAATCCGTCATAGAAAGCTTATCATTTTTGGAACCCTCATTGTTGCTGTACTTGCAGGGTTGTATCTTTTTGTAGTACCAATGGTATTCAAAAAAGCAAATCCTCAGACTGCTCAGGTTGCTTATACAGTAAGTGTAAAGTCAATTCCAGTTTCAATTTCTTCCAAGCTTCCTGACGGTTCAAGGGTAACACCTTTGTATCTTGCTTCATATAATTCACAGAGACTTCCGTTCCTTGTAGAACAGCTTAAGAAAAACAATGTCTTTGCTACTTCTGAAACAGAAATGAGTGCTTATGAATTCAACAGCTTTGTTCAGGGCCTTATTAAAGAAAGAAAATTCCAGATTAATGAATCAAGACTTGGAAACGAATTTGATATAGTTCTTGTTATTCCAATCGAAAACATTTCAAAGGCAACATATCTTGTAAAAAGCATTGTTGCAGACGTAGAGAATAACCTTGTAACTTATTATGAACCGCTTTTCCAGACTTTGCTGCAGAATACGACAACTGCTTTGGAAAAAGCCAGAACAACAACAACCGGTGATACTTCTGCAATCCAGGAAGTTCAGAACCTTAATGTTGACCTTCAGGACTTTACAGAAAACTTTGACGGCTTCCTTACACTTCATGATGAACCGTTTGTAATTCCGGAAGCTCGCGGCCGTACCAAGAAATTTATAATAATTGTCTTTGCGGCATTCTTTATTTTTGTATTTGCAGCATTCTGTAAAAATGCAATTGCAAACATAAAAGCAGATCCAGATTCCAATAAACTCATTTCTGATGCATGGAAGGCTGGTAAGTAAAACCCGTTTATAGGATGATTCTAAAGCTTGCCTATAAAAACGTTATTTCTCGTCGCAGTTCCTTTGTAATCATTCTTTTTGTGTCCTTTGCTGTATGTCTTTTTTGTACAGCAAATGCACTTTTTGACAGCACCGAGCAGGGAGTTCAGGAAAACTACATTTCAAGCTTTACGGGCGATCTTATGATTCGTCCCAAAAGTAACAGCCAGCTTAGTCTCTTTGGAGATGAAACTCCTGTTACCGGTGAGCTTACAAGAATCTCAACAGTTGTTCCTTATGACGAAATTATCCAGACTCTTTCGGTACAAAAGCAGATAGATACATTCTTCTCTCAGGTTTCGGGCATGGCTGCCATGGAATATGGTTCCAACCGTTTTGCAACTTATGTGTTTGGCGTAAATGGTGACGAGTACTTAAATGCCATGACTTCAATCAAGCTGCTGCAAGGCTCTGCTTATACAGAAGGACAAAAGGGTGTAATGCTCTGTTCCAAGGCCGCCGAAAAGCTTGGAGTTCAAATAGGAGACATTGTTCAGTTTATTGTTACGGATGGTCCTTATGTAAGAATACGTGCGGCTCCATTAACTGCAATTTTTGAATACAATATTCATAACGATATTTTTGACCGCTTTGCAATTGCTGATGCAGACACAGTCCGTTCGCTGCTGGATATTGCAGAAACAACTTCTAATCAAATAATTGAAATTGACGAAGATAATACAACCCTGCTGGATCAGGATGTAGACTTTGATTTTGATTCGCTTTTTGATGATGTGTCAGATTCCGAGGTTTGGGAAACACAGGACAGTTATGATTTTGCCGAAGACCTTGAAGAACCGGAGACTTTGCCAGAAATTGAGCTGTCATATGAGCCCCAGGTTTATGTTCCTTCTTCTACCTGGAATTTTATAGTTGTGCGTCTTAAGGATGCAGCAGATGCAAAAAAGACAATCAAAAAACTCAACCGCATTTTCCGCCGCAAGGGCTGGCCTGTCCAGGCTACAGACTGGAGACATGCTGCAGGAAGTACAGCGCTTTACCTTCACTGGATGCGCATAATTTTTAATATAGGTATTTCCATCGTCCTTTTTGCGGGCTTTATTATTGTAAATAATACCTTAGTCATAAATGTTTTGGACCGCACACAGGAAATTGGAACCATGCGCGCAATTGGTGCCAAAAAGCGTTTTATTTCGCTGCAGTGTATGGCCGAAACTTTTATAATGACTCTTACCAGCGGCGTGATTGGTGTTCTGCTTGGAGCATGGGCCTGCCATCTTATAACTAAAGCAAATATCGTTCTGCACAACAACTTCCTTATTCAGCTTTTTGGTGGAGACGCACTGCAGATTTTTGTAACACCGCTCAACGTAGCCAAAATGTTTGCGCTTGTAATTGGCCTTGGAATTGTGGGATGGATTTATCCTGTAATTAATGCGGTAAGAGTTAGTCCTGTAAGGGCAATGCAGGGGGCACGCTGATGAAAACCCTGTTTATGTCCCTTAAGTCTGTAGTTTTCCGTCGCAAGCAGTATCTTTCGCTCATGCTTGTCTGTCTTTTTGGAGTAGGCATTTCTCTTTTCTGTCTTTTCTTGATTGACGGAATGCTTGATGCGTTGGAATACAAAGCCAAAATATATTACGGTGGAGACCTTCAGTTTATTGGCGGAAGCCCTGGAATGACAATAACCAACTCAGATGCAATTATAGAACAGTTGTACGAGGTCTTCCCCGAGGATACTCTCATTTCTACCCGTACCGATGTTGATGCCGATTATGCCGCCTTTTATTTTGAAGGAACCGGAGTTCGTCAGCGCGTAATTAAGGGTGTAGATTTTGAAAATGAAAAAGCGCTTTTTTCAACCTGGAACTTTGTAGAAGGAAGCGCCGAAGGAATAAAGGGAACCAACGGAGTTCTTTTGTCAGAGCCAATTGCCAAAATGCTTGAGGTTCATGCGGGCGATGCAATTACCTTCTTATATCAAAGTCCCTGGAACGGCCAGCTTAACACAAGGGAGCTTGTTGTAAAAGGTATTTTCCGTGATTCAAGTCTCTTTGGAATGTACACCTCTTATATGGATAAGGATGTTCTTTCCAATGTGTGCGGCTATCCTGCAAGTTACTGCAACCGCATCGTAATATTTTTTAAGGACGGTTCTCCTACAGAAAAACAGATTGTAGAATGGCAGCACCAGCTTGAACAGAAGTTCCAGATGTTTGAGCTTACAGATAACAAACAGAAGTTTTATGACCAGATCTGGTCTTTGCCAATGCCAACCTATGCTCTCATCAAGCTCAGTGCAAACCTCCAGGAAGTGCAGATCCTTATAGATGCAATGAAGTTTATTGCAGCGTTTATCATCATCATGCTGGTAATAATTATTGTTGCAGGTGTAAGCAGTACCTTCCGTGTAATTGTCATGAAGCGCATAAACGAAATTGGCATTTACAAAGCAATTGGAATGAAGCGCTTTAAGATTACGGGAATGCTGCTTTGCGAAACAAGCCTTTTAGTTTTTGCGGGCTGTCTTGCAGGTTTTGTCCTTTCTTTGCTTTTAACCTTTATTGCAGGCTTTATAAATCTGTCTTTTATTCCAGCTTTTGATATTTTCCTTACAAACGGAGTTCTTAGAGCCAAGATTTCTCTGCTTTATTTTGTTATAGTTTCGGGTGCTGTAATTGTAACCACAACCCTTGCTGTTTTGTTTGCAATTAGGAAGTCGGTAAGAATTACACCTTGCGAGGCACTTGCCGTAACTGAATAGATTATTTATGATTTTTATGAGGATTATATAAATGAAAAATACAGTACGTTTTTATACAATTGTGGCTGCATTGTCTGTTTTTATGATATTGCCTGCTTTTTCTATTACTAAGGCCCAGAGTGAACAGCTTTTGCAGCTCGCAGAGGATAATTCAGGCTTTTACGAAACAGATTTTTCGGGAAATTACACTGTAGTTCAGGAAAAACCCGGTGAAGGAAAAAACGTAACCGAAGCAATTTTGTACCGCCGCGATAAAACCGGAAAATGGACAATTCTTATTACAGGTCCTGCTAAAGAAAAGGGCAAGGGCTACCTTCAGTATGATGACAACATCTGGTTTTTTGACCCTGCAGACCGTCGTTTTACCTTTACCAGTGCCAAGGATAAGTTTCAGAATACAAACGCTAACAATTCCGACTTTACACCACAGCACTATGCACGTGACTATTCAATCAAAAGCTTTGAAGAAGTAAAGCTTGGAAATATGGACTGCGTTCTTTTTGAACTTACTGCTAAGGTAGAAAACGTTACTTATCCTATGCTCAAAATCTGGGTTACCAAGGATGACGGACTTGTTCGCAAAAAGGAAGATTATTCTCTTAGCGGACAAAAGCTTCGTACAACTGCAGTTCCATCATATCAGATTGTAAAGGGCAACGGACGTACTTATTCTGTGCCTGTAAGCATGCTCATTCAGGATAACCTGCGCGGTAAAAAAATCGAAGGCAAGGTTCAGTACGAAAAAACTCAGATTACAATAAAGAATGTATCATTTGAAAAGGTTAGCGATACAGTGTATACTAAACCATATCTCGAAATGATGAGTTCTAAGTAATGAAAAAGCTTTTTGGAAACAAAATTGTATCAATTGTTTTAGCATTCTCTTTTTTGTGTGGTGCGTCGTTATGGGCTCAATCTGCTGATGACGACTTTGATGATTTTGACGATTTTGATTCTATTTTCGAAGATGCCGCAGATGATATAGAGGTGGAACAGACAGACCCTGTTACTGTTACAGCAGCAGCGCCTGCTTCGGCAATAAGCTTTACGGGGCATTTTGCAGGCGACGTAGGACTTTCTGCAATCATTATAGAAAAACCTGATTTTGGCGGATATATTTCTCTGGACAACACTCTTTATATGACTGTTCGTCCGGCTCCTGTAGTAAGTATTTATGGTGCTCTTAACACTTCGCTTTCAAATAAATTTACTCTTGGATTAAGCTATTTATATTTTGATTACATGATGTTTGACCGCATTTTCATTTCTGCGGGTAAGAAAAGCATTACCTGGGGTTATACAAGGCTTTTTTCAAACGGCAACATCATGGCAGATACAAACGGGCAACTCAATGCAGAATTCCGTTTTCCATGGAGTACAGGGACCGCAACCTTTGTAGGTGCATACAATTACAATCTGCTTTCTTCTAATCCAAGCTATAAAGATATTACTTACGCCTTTAGTGTTGAACAGACTGTGCTTCATACAAGCCTAAATCTTTTTGCAAAAAAATACGGTCAGTCAGAGCTTGCAGATGGAATTCACAAGCATCCTCTTGCGGGACTTGAAATTAAGCGTACGCTCTTTGGATTTGATTTTTATGCCCAGGGCTATGTAAGTATTACAGATTACAAAAAGCTTAATCAAAAGGCGGGCTATGGTAAGGTAACTGCAACCGGCGGTTTTTATAAGCTTTGGGATGGCTTTGATCCTAACCTTGGAATCAACATAGAGTATCAGTATGACGGCAACCACAAAATAGCACTGCAGGGTGGAATAAAGCGTATTGGAAAAAGAAAAAACATGAAGGGCGGTGTAGACTGGAATCATGATTTTACAGCAAAAACCGGTAATGTTACTGTTGCTTATATATTTGACGGGGTGTTCCCTTATGCTCAGTGGAAAAATGCTGTTTCTGTAGATTACGGTCCTTCAACAAAACCTAAATTTACAATTGGTTCCGTAATTTCTCTTTCTCTTGATTATTAATAATTAAACCAGTTTACCGTCTCTGATTTTGATTACATGATTTGACATCTGAACTATTTTGCTGTCGTGTGTCGAAAAGATAAAGGTAGTCTGGAGTTCTTTATTGAGTTTTTGCATAAGCTCAAGAATCTGGTCTCCGTTAGTTGAGTCCAGGTTTGCGGTAGGTTCGTCTGCAAGAATGATAGGGCATTTTGTAATGAGGGCACGTGCAATTGCAACACGCTGACGCTGACCGCCGCTTAATTCACTTGGTTTGTGCTTTTTCCAGTCGGTAAGGCCTACGGTTTCTACAAGATAGTCTGTCCATTGGGTAAGCTCTTTTTTATTCATTGTTTGGGTTGCAGGGGAAGCACCAATCTCAAGTGGCAGCTGAATATTTTCGTAAACATTCAAAACCGGAATAAGATTAAAGGTCTGAAAAACAAAGCCAAGCTTCTGGCGTCGCAGGTCTGTAAGCTTGGAGTCGATTGAAAGTGGGATTGTTTTAGTAGAAGTTAAATCTATGCCCTGGTAGATGTCGGTTCCATCAAGAATTACGCTGCCCGAATTTGGCAGGTCTGTTAAACCAATGATGTTGAGTAAGGTAGATTTTCCTGAGCCGGAAGGACCTGAGATTGCAACAAATTCGCCCTTTTCAATTGTAAACGAAACATCGTCCACCGCGCGAACCTGCACTTTGTCCATCTGATAGATTTTACTGATGTTTTTTAATTCTACTAATGACATATTAGGATTATAACATATTGAGTAATAAAAAAAAATCCCATTCACCATTAAAGTGAACGGGATTTTTGTATGAGAAGCCGAAACAAGTTCGGCATGACAAGTGTCACCCTGAACTTGTTTCAGGGTCTCTGTTTTTATGCCTTATTCAAGCGACTTTCCAAGTCGTCAAGAATAGCATTGAGCGTCGCTCGCAAGTCTCGCTCCGAGCCATTTTATAAGGTAAATGCTAAACAAACCTGCTGTCGCAGCTTTGTTTTTAACGCATTTCCTATTATAGGCATCTTTTAGAAGATGCTTTCCGAATTTTGGATAGTGGTTTTTACTGTTAAATAGTAAAGCCCTGCAGAACTGCAGGGCTTATCCTAATGAATATCAGAAATAATCATTAGGCTTTATTTAATCGAGCTTCCAAGTCATCAAGAATTTCATTAAGCTCCTTTGGTAAATGTTTACCAAATTTTGGATAATGATTATTTCTGATATCAGCAACTTCTTTCTTCCAGCCTTCTACATCTACCTTGAGAATCTCTGGGAGAGTCTTCTTGTAGTAGTCTGCAAGACCGTCAGTGTTGAGTGCGCCTTCTTTTGGCATAAGACCGATTGGTGTATCAACAGCATTGTCTACGCCGTCGCAGCGGTCGAAAATCCATGCGAGAACACGTGAGTTGTCGCCGTAGCCTGGCCACATAAATCCACCTGGGAGTTCTGCGTTGTTTTCGTCCTTGCGGAACCAGTTTACGTAGAAAATCTTAGGAAGCTTGTCCTGATCTGCCTTTGAACCAACGTTGATCCAGTGCTGGAAGTAGTCTCCCATGTTGTATCCACAGAATGGAAGAATAGCAAATGGGTCACGGCGGATCTTACCAACTTCTGCAGCGTTGATTGTAGAAGCAGCAGTGATTTCTGAACCTACGATAGAGCCCAAGAAT
>JAEEGJ010025130.1_pt1 | contig 12252 bp, 6 predicted proteins | sample 8958761 | NCBI WGS metagenome assembly JAEEGJ01 (sample SAMN16246546, study PRJNA631951) | gut metagenome | biome: gut microbiome; feature: rumen; material: RS-attached | host: Bos | place: Iran: Karaj | collected 2018-10 | reverse complement strand
ATATATAATAGATTCTATTTAATAATTAAATACAGAAGAAATTAAACAATCTCTATAAATATATAATCAAAATTTAAAATATTTATTAACTCAATATGATTTTCAAAATAATATGATGTGTGTGATTGATCAAATGAAAAATAATCTTAAGTTTTCAATAATTAAATTATTTCACATATCAAATTTAGATAATTATGTAAAAATAACATTAGATAAAAATTTTGCTGATATAAATTCAAAAAGTTTAATGAATCAATCAACAAAAAATATTATAATATAATGAATATTTTTTTTTTTTTAAATTTGACAAAAAAAAAATTCTATTTTTTTATTTTATATTAAATATAATTATAATTTAAATAATAAATTAAATCTGATTATATTTATTATTAAAAAACTATTATTTTTTATTTCTTTGAAATTGAGCTTTATTTTTGAAATTAATTAATATTTTTTAGTCAAAATCATCACTAAATAAATTTTCACTTTCTTCCATTTCATTTTGAGAAATATTATTATTTTCATATCCTTTATTTAATATATTTAGATTATTGTTCTTTTCTTCAAAATCAGTTTCTTCAGAAAAAGTATTTGAAATACCAAATAATTTTTTAATTTTTTGATAGAACTGGTTAATATTTCCTTCTTTGAAAATAAATTTTTCAATATTTTCAGAATCAAAAGGAAAAATGCACTAAAATTAATTAATATAAATTAATTACTTGTTCATTAGAACAAACTAAAATTTTACTGTATTCATTCAAATATTTTAACTCTAAAACTCCATTACATAAAGTACAATGTAAATTCGAAAAATTAGGAGATTTTTCCATTAAAAAAATGAATAATTATAAAAATTAACTAAATTAATTAAAGATTTATCATAATCTCAAATGACAAATTTAAAAAACATTCTTAAGTTATGAAAAGAATTTAAAACAAAAATTTGTTTAACTTAAAAGTATTTTAATAATATGTATTATTAATAGTAAATATTTTAATATTATTTTACTTTTTTAGTAAAAAACAAAATTACTATTAATATTATAAAAATTGAAAGAATAACAAATAACTTTTTAAAAATATAAATGAAATAATTAATAAATAAATATAATTAAATAATTAAAATCATGAATTTTCCTTTTATAAATGAAAAATTAAATAAAAAAGAATCAAATAATCACAATACAAATAATTATGATTATAATTCAATAAAAACATCATCAATGAATCAATTTTTAACTTCAAAAAAAGATAATTTAAATCCTTCTTCAACAACAAATACTCTTGATAATAGTAAAACAAAAGAAAATGATCTAATGAAAAATTTAATTGATAGTAAATTTAAACCTTATATTTCAAGAATGAGTTTTTCTCAAAAACCAGAAATAAAAATGAAACCAACAAGAAAAACTTTAAGAATGAATATTTCAAGAAATACTATTACTCAAATTAAAACTTTAAAAAACTTAAAAGATAAAAAAACGAAAATTGGAATTCTTCAAAAGAAAATTAAAATTTATGATTTTAATTTGGCTTTTTTATCTATTATTTCTATTTTTTGTGCAATTATGGATAATGAATATTATATAAAAAAAACTTTTTCTTTTATGGAAAAAAAATATGGATTTAAGGATGAAGATTTATTACTTAGCAATAATAATGATTTAAATAAATATGTTTTTTTATTTGAAAAAAGAAAAATCTCACCTCTAGAAAATTTTTTTAGAGCAATGAATTTAATATCATCATTTTTATGTTTTGTAACATTAATATTTAAATATAATTTGAGAATAACACTTTTAAAACTAGATAAAAAGATTTCTGAGTATGATGGTTTTTTAACCTCTGGAATATTATATTCTTTCTTTTTTGAATCATTTATATGTTTAATCTCATATCCTCCAAAAATAAATAAAGTTTTTCAATTTTCATATAATACAATTAACTATATTTATACTTTTAATAATTTCTTTTTATTATTTAATTTTTGCAAATTGTATAATTTATTTAGAATTCTTTTATTAGGAAGTAGATATAATTCAAGAATAAGTGAAACTGTATGTCAAACTTATAATGCTCCATATAATTTGTTATTTAAAATAAGAGCTGAAATTAATTCAAGACCAATTTTTTTTTGTATTTTATTTTTTTTGTTTTTTATTTTAATTTCAACTTCATTATTAAGAAATTTCGAAGCTTTTGGATATGATATAATAAGAGGTTATGTTGGAAATAAAGGATTAAATGATTTAAGAAATAGTATGAATAATATTTGGTTAAATATAATAACAATAACTGGAATTGGTTATGGTGATGAATATCCAAGAACTAATTTAGGTAGAATTTCTATATTTATTTCTTCTATTTTTGGAATGTTTTTTCTTGGTTTTTTAATTGCTAGTATAAGTAGTGCTATTGAATTTAATAATAAGGAGAATAGAGCTTATATGAAAATGAAAAAAATATTTTCTAAGGAAAATTTAGAACATAAAAGTGCTGAATTTATTAAAGCTCTTTTATTATTAAAAAGAAATCGTATTAATTATAAAAGTAATTCACATAGAAAGAATATTTTAGTTAAAGAATTTATTATTTTAACAATTAAATTATATAATGATTGTCTTAATTATAATGATGAATTATATGTTGCTAGATATTATTCAATACCAATGATAAATTTAATTAGAAATATGGAAATAAAATTATATGAAAGTTTAGTTTTATTAACTAAACATTTAAATAAAGTTGATAATATTGATATTGATTTAATTAATTTGGAAAAGTCACATAAATATATTTATGAAACAATGAAAAATGTAAATTATAAAATGAAAAAAATTGAACAATTTTTGATAGAAAAGCATAATAATAATTATTTAAGAAAAGAAATAATAAAAAAAGAAGAAGAAAAAGATAATTCAAGTAAATTTGATAATTCTGAGAATGAAAATACTATTATAAAAATTGATTTATTTAAAGATGATAACAGTCAAACAAAAATAAAATTAAAAGATAGTTTATCTTTAAAAAAATCTTTATTATCTGTCAATAAAATTAATCCTCTTAAAAAAATTCATAGTCCAAGGGTTAATCAGAAAAAATTAAATAAATTGAATTTTCAAACTAAATTTCATGATTTTACTTTAAACACTAAAAGAAAAATTACTGATACTCTTATAAAAAAAGTTTTTAGTAATTTTCATTTTGATTTTATTAAAAAAGTAAAAATAAGGAAATGTAAATCTCTCGTTTTTCATCGTAAAAAAATTAAAATTGGTTTATCATTGGTTTATTTATGTCGTAATGAAAAAAATTTCCCAAAAAGTGTAAGAAAAAAAAGAAATGTTAAATTTGTAGGAAATCACTAGAACAATATAATTATAAATATTCTAAGAATTATTTTTTTAAAATATTAAAATTAATAAAGAGAAGAAAAGTGATTATTATTTGTAATAAAATAAATTTTTATTACTCTAATATTAAACAAAAAAATCGTGAATTCCAAAAAACAATGTATCATTTAAAAATAATATTTCTATTCAAAATTTGATTATATTATATAAAATCGATTAAAAAATATTTTTATTTTTATTTATTTATGAAATTAAAATCTTAAATTATAATATAATTTTTAAAATCTAAAAATTTTATATTTTATTTTTTCTTTATATCAACATAAATTTGAAATTTCTTATTCTTTTTCTATTTTTAACAGATTATTATAGCAATATTTAAAATATTAAAGTATATTTATCATGTATTTTCAAATATAAATTATTTATTTTATTTCAAGCTTAAATTATTTCTTTTTTTTTCATTTCTTAATAATCTTTTCTTTCCATTTTAAATTGTTGCTACAATTATTTCTATAATCAAAGAATAATAAAATTTTAAGATAAGGATAAAAATATATTGTAATTTTATTCTTATTTAATCTTTACTCATTCAATTACTTCAATAATTATATATAATGGAATTTATAATATTCATATGATTTTATTTTATTTATTTCCTTTTTGGTTAAATTTTAAATAAAATTAATTTATAAGAAAATTTCCTTTTTTTTAAGTCAGAAAAAGTCCAAAACATTAGTTTTTTAAGTAAATTTATTATATGAGAAATGCTTAGTATTATAAAATCATTTTTCCTTAAAATGAAAAAAATATTTGTAATTTATTTATAAAATAGATATTTTTTTTTTCAAAATAATTTTTTAAAATAATTCTTTAAGTATCTATTTAAGTTGTTAATTTACTTTTGTTTTATTATAATATGGAATTTAATAATTTAAGACATTTAAAAAATTAAAAATATTTTTCATAAAAAAATAATAAATTTTATTGTATTTGTTTATAAACACTTTTTAATTTTTCCTCTAACTCAGCAACACATTGATCTAAATTATTATTAATTATTTTATAATTAAAAAAAGTGGCTTCATTAATTTTTCTTAATTCTTCCTTAGCAATATTTAATCTTCCCTGAATAATTTCTTCATTTTCAGTTCCTCTTCCTTTTAATCTTTTTTCTAATTCTTCTTCAGAAGGAGGAATAATTGCAATATAAATTGCAGGTATCTTTAATTTATAAACAGAATTTGCTCCATTGATATCAATTATAACATACATTATTTTATCTAATTTTTCAGCTTTTTCTAATTCCATTTTAGATAAACCATAATAATTATTATTATATAAATTATTTTCTACTAGTTTATTTTCTTTTTCTAATTGTAAAAATTGTTCTTTTGAAACAAAATAATAATTTACTCCATCTTTTTCACCTGGACGAATATTTCTTGTTGTATGTGTTGTTCCTTTTTTAAAATAATTTGGATATTTTTCTAAAATTTTTTGCATTACTGTATCTTTTCCTACTCCTGATGGACCTACTACTACTAATACTTTTTTATTTGATTCTTCTTTAAATATTTCTGATGAAGGATTTGTTGGGACACATCCCATCATTTTATTTTTTTTATATTTCTAATTATATATATATTATAATAAATATTTATATAAAATAAGTAATTAATTAAATATAATTAGATATTAAAAATAATTTTGAATTTCTTTTCTTTATTGATAAAATCCTTATTTTTGTCTTCAATAAGCTTAATATCATTATCATTAAAAAAATAAACAACATACTTATTAACAAATTAATAAAAATGATTTTTTTTGAATTAATATATAACCCAAAAAAAATAATTAGATAAATAAAGCAAAAAGAAGATATTAGGATTTGAAAAAAAAAATAAAAAAATATCCATATTTTAATCCTTTTATAAAAATAATCAATATTGTTCACAAATGGTGAATCAGTAAAATATTCTTTTTCTAAATTTTCAATAATATTATTATTTTTAGAATTAATAAACATATTAACACTTTTCCAAATAATATAAGAAAAAATACTTGATATTATTGAAATCAATAATCTCCTCCAAAAATTTAATTTGTTATGCAATATTTTTGACATTATATTCTGACTATAAAAAAGAGAGTTAAAGAATAAATCTAAAATCAAATAAAAAACAATATTGGATATATTAAATATAAAAACATTTTTAGATAAAAATAATTTATGACATAAAATATCAATAAATACACTGTTAAATTCTCTTTTATCTTTTTCAATTGCATCAGTAAATTTCATATCTAAATAATTTATCTTATTTTTCTTTTTTTCTTTTAAAATTTTACTTAATTCATTAGATTTATTGAATGACATTAAACTAGAATTAGGATTTCCTAAATTCAAATTCATTTTATACTGACTATGTTTGGTTTTATTACTTAATTTATTTTCTTCAAATAATTTATTATCCGAAATTTCTTTTTTTTTATTTATAATTTCATTATTATTTTGATTATTATTTTCATTATATTTTCCAATTGGATTTGGAAATATAACATTTCTATATAATTTTTTTATAATTATATTTTTACCTAAAATTATATATAATAATAAACAAAATAATTCACCTACAAATAACAATAAACTAAAATAAAATCCTATATTATTATATGAATCAAAATTTTGTAAATATTTATTACATTTTAAAATTCTATAATTTATATTATCATCAAAAAAATTTCCATCAAAAACATTAATTTGATAATTTTTATTACATTTACATGTGATACTTTTATTATTTAAATAAATTGAGTCAAATCTACAAATTTCTTCATTACATAAGGAATTTTCAGTATTAAAAATCAATATTCTATCTTTTAAAGATATATCTTTATTCTTATATTCATACTTAAAACAAATATTGTTGTAAAAATCATCATTTAGAGAGGATAAATTTAAATTTAATTTTTTTAAATTTTCATCAATTAAATTCAAATCAATATTTTCATGCAAAATAATTATATCTTTTGAATCACATAAATCTAAATTAATTTCTTTTCCATTTAAATCAAATATTCTAAATTCTAACGGATTATATATTAAATTATTTTCATAAACTTCCTTTTTCATAATAATTACTTTTTCATTTTTTTCCATAATTGTATCTTCACACTTATATAAATTTAGATCTTTATTATTTTGTAAAGGATATTCATAAATTTCTAATTTAGTATTTAATAAATCAAAATAATTATAACATCCATTTATAAACAAAATATTATCAGATATTTTATTTATTATTTTATCAATTTCATTTTTTTCATAACAATCAGTAAATATTTGAATTTGATTTTCTTTACATTTCATACAATTAAATCCTTTACTCTTATAAAAATCATCTAAATTATCACAAGATGATACACATTCTTTTGTTTCTTTTATAAAATATTTAAAATTAATTGGACAAGTTATATTATTAACACAATATAAATTATTATTTAAATCAATATACCATAAATAATAATCTTTATTACATTCTTTTTCATTATTTTCACAAGAATGAATTGTAGAAAAAGTTGGAAAAGAATTGACACAAGTTAAACAATTGATTTTTAATTTTCCATCACATGTTTCACAAGTATTATCACATTCAATAAAATTTTTAGTTATATATTCATAATAAAAATTAGTGTTTTCACAATACTTTAAATCAATTATTCTTGTTAAAAACTCACCTCTTATTGTAAAAATAGAAATATATTTAATTTTATTATTTAATCTGATTACTGATAAAATAAAATTATTATTATAATTTAATTTTTTTCTAATTTGACATTCACAATTTTTTAAATCTATCATTTCATTATATCCATTAAAAATTAAGTCATTTTTTAATTCATAAGTATAAATTTCTCCTTCATTATCATCAATAATAATATATTCATCCATAAAAATAAAAACATTTTTTTGAATTAAATTTCTTAAATTTTCTAAAGTATAATTTGAATTACAAGTATCAATTAAATTTGTTTTATCAGTACATTTATAACAATATTCAGGGCAAACATATATTATTAATGTATTATATTGATTTGAATTTATTCCTGTAAATACTCCAATTTGTAATTTTTCTGAATAATAATCTTGATTTTTTATTGGAGTATAATAAAAATAATCTAAACTATAATATTTATAATTTTCAGAATTTGAAAAATACATTTCTTTTTTATTTTGATTTAATATTTTTCCTTTAAAATCATTTGGATTTATAAAATAATATTTATCTTTTGAATCAAATGTTACAATAGAAATATTTGTAATATAATTTAAAGATATTTTATTATCTATATTACTTTTTATATATATAATATTTATATTTTGATTTATCGAATATAGTTTAAATTCTTTATTTTCACTATCATAATAAAGATTTTGTTGATTACATAATGATAAATTTAAATTTGATAATGTAAATAAAAATAAATCATGATTATCTAAATTTTTAAAAGCATGTAAATAATCAAATTTTCTATTATCATCTAAAACATATGCAATTATTAATTTATTATTAATATCTTTTTTATATTTAACAACTGTTTCACAATTATTTAAATAATTATCATTATATTCAGAAATTGTAATATTATAATCATTAATAATTTTTTCATCTATAATTTGTTTATCTTTATTTAATATAATTTGAGAAATTTCTTCTTTATTTTTATTTGAAGAACATTGTTTTAAATCATCACATTCAAAACAATATTCAGGACAAACATATAATGTGAATAAAGAGTTTTCATTAGAATAAATTCCATTATAAATTCCAACTTTAAACTTTTCAATATAATAAACATTATTTCCATATGGTAAAAATTTAATATCCTCTAAATTTTCATATTGAACCATAAATTTAATTATTTCATTCTGACTATTATAAATAGTACCTTTTAAATTATTCGAATCTTCAAAATAAACTATTTTTGTTGAATAAAATTGAAGAATATTATTAAATCCAAATAAAAAATTCTGAATTTGATTATATTTATTTATCAAAACATATTCTATTCTATTGTTAAGAACATATTCTTGAAACTTCTTATTTCCATTGTCATAATAAATATTATTTTTTTCACATATTGAAATATTATTTTTATTTAAAGTAAATAAATAAGAATTTATTGTTTTATTATTAAATCCATGTAAAAATTCAAAATTATCATTATTGAAAGTAATAATTAAATCTAAATCTCTAATCCCAATAAAATCAAGTATTTTCCTACAATTTTTTAAATTTTTATAATAATAATATTGTTTATCATCATTATCAATTTCATTAATCTCATAAATTATATATTGTTCATCATTAGCAATAATATTTTCATCAATAATTAATTCATTTCTATCAAATAATATATTTAATAATTCATTATGATTTTTTTTTGAATAACATGTTTTTGTTGAAGGTACACATTCATAACAATATTCGGGACAAATATATAATATTAAATTTGCTTCTTTATCATGATCATATAAATTATCATGTGTTATTCTAAATTTAATTGAATCAATATCATAAATTTCAGCACTTGAATTTTTTTTATAATATAAAGTATGTAATTGTTCATTATCATTTGAAGTTATTCTTTCACCTTTTATAAATGAAGAATGATAAGTTACTTTATATATTGGATCATTCTTTGAAATTTGATAATTATAACAAAGTTCATTATTTAAATCAAAAGTATGTAGTACATCACCTATAACATAAAAGTAACAATCTTTAGGAATAAATAATTTACGATTATATGTTTTTCTGAACTCTGAAGGAATTGTAATTATTGCAGTACAAGAAGTGACAGTACCACTAGTTCCTCCATACATTTTTTTAATATCATCAAAAATCTGTTTTTCTCTTTCTTCTTGTTTGTCATAATTAAAGTTAGGTAAAGTTACTAATTCTGGTTGTTGATCAAGAATTTGGACATATGTTGTATTTTTTGTTACTGATATGTTAAATTGTAAATTTGTGCCTGGATAGAATTCAAATAAAAAAGATATTCCCCAATTTCCCCCAGTATTGCGTATTTCTACCTTTATTTCATCAAATTCTATATCTGATAAATCAATTTCTTGGAAAATACATAGAATTTCTTTATACTTTGAATCTTTTATTGACTTACCTTGTACTGTTATTGAATCACAATAATCATCACAGTAAATATGAAATTTTACATGATAATGAGATTTAATTATATAATATAATAAAATAAGGAAATATATCAATAGTTTCATTTTTATTTTGTATTTAGATTTATATTCCAGATTATTATTAACTAATATTTATTAAAATATTATCATTCATTCAATTTTATTATTTTTTGAATTAAATATTTTTGGGTTGTTACAAAAAATAAATTCATTATTTTTATTAAAAAGATTATTAAATAATCTCTTATTTTTTCAGACAAAATTAAGGGAATAATTTAAAAGAATGATAAATGTAATGATTTAAATCAAATGAACAAAAAATCCATAAATTATGTTATCGTATCAATTGTATTTTTCAAAAAAAAATTTTGAAAATTTGTAACAACAATTTTCTTTTAGAATATGATTTATTCTAATAATAATTTAAAAATTTTTTTTGTGAATTATGTTAATATTTAAAAAAACATTCAAAAATATAAATCTATGACATTGATATAATTCCAAAAGTAAAAGAAAAATATTGAAGAAAAAAAATGTATGCTTTAAATATATTATTTAATTATATAAAGAATTTTTCTGAACATTGATAAAGATTATTTATGGTTTAAAAAGATATACTATATAATAAAAAGATAATATATTTAAATAATTCTATTTATTTTCAAAATAATAGATACAATATTTTAATTATAATGTAATTTGTATTAATTTTAATTTTTCTCTCAATCATTTAATCATTTTATAAGTTATTATTTTATAAACCTCTTTTTAAGAATTTAATTATAAATTCAAAATAAAAAAAAGACTAGAGGAGATTTTTTTCTTTTAAAATATTTTGGATATTAGAATTGATGATAAAAAATATTATAAACATTCATCATTTATTGAAAAGAATAATTTAATGTATTAAAAAGATCATTTAATATTTTTTGATCACATAATAATTAAATCACCTTCTTTATTATATAATTGTTTTTCTATTTCTTCATCATTTCCATTTTCTTCAAGTTTTATTTTCTTTAATTTTAATTTTTTTATTATTTTCATCTTTAATTTTTGAAATTTCTTTATTTTTTATTTCAATAATATTTGATTTTTTTTTTCTGTAAACGTTAATTCTTATTTTAAATTATTAATTCAATCTACATCTCTATTTCGTTCTTCTATTTTTCTTTTTCTTGAATTTGATTTTTTATTTCTTCTTTTTTTTGCAAATGTTGTTCAATTTCATTTAATATTTCAATTTCTTTTTTTAATTTTTCTATTTCTTTTCTTAATTTTTCATTTTCTTCTTTTTTTTACTGATTTCCTTTTTTTCATTTTCTTTTTCTTGTATTTCTTTTTTATTGGTGTCTAATTTATTTTCAATTTCAATTTTCTTCACATCATAAAGTGATTTAAATTGGTTTTGCTCTAATAACATTAAACTTTTAATAAACTTTTCAATTAATTGATCAGATAAAGATATTCTTGGATATTTATTTAAAAAATTTTCAATAAGACAATCTTTTCCAAATGTTTTATTTAATCCATCATATCTAAAAATTATTTTATTTATTTCTGAATTAAATTTTTTCTTTCTATAAAATAAAATACAAAATAATTTTGTTTCTATTTCATCTAAATTAATTTCAAAATTTTGATAATGAAAATAATCAACTCTTTTCATTTTCCCAAAAACATTTCTTTCAAAATATTTATAATAAATTTCATGATAATAATTATAATTTGAAATAGAAGATAAGTTAAAATTAATGTTTTCTTCATTTAAAGCATTTTGAACTTTAATATCTCTAAAAATTCTTCTAAAACAATAATCATTATTTATATTATTTTCTAAAAAATTATTATGTGAATTTATGAATTTATTGTAATGATTAATTAAAGTATCATTTAAATTATTTACTGTTGTATTTTCAATTAATTGTTTTAAATTTTGATCATTTTGATTTTTAGAAAATAAATTAGTAATTTGATTTAATTCATCTTTTATTTCATCAATTTGATTTAATTTTTTTGATGAAATATTTTCATAATTTATTGAATATGATAATATTTTAATAAGATAATTTACAATGAAATTATAATTTACAAAATTATCAAAACAATGAAAATCAATATTATTATTAAAAATAGAATCTAATATTGGATATTTGTCTTTATTATTATTTAATTTCTTTTTTATTTCTAAACAATTTGGTTTTGATTGAACAACAAAATATTTCATATATGGATATTTATCAGTATTATATAATAATGGATTATTTGTTTCTTGGATTATATATTTCATTTCATAATCAAAGTAATACATTTGATATTCAGGCATATTTTCTATACATTTATTTATTAATTCATTAAATTGATTTTCAAAATTTATCATACTATTATAATTATTTGTAGAATCTGCAACTGAATAAATTTCTAAATATTTTGGTAAATGTTTAGTTAATAAATTTAAGAAAATTTCTATTTTACCAATATCTTTTTTATTTAAAACATTTTCTAAATTATTATATATTTTTATTAAAACTTGTAAACAAGAATTATTTTGATCAATTGTAAAAGTATTCATATTTGATTCTGATATTTTATTCATTATAAAAGCATGAAATAAATGAGAATATAAAATAAATCTTAAACATAAATCTAATATTTGTCTATTTTCACTTATATTATTAA
>JAEEGJ010025129.1_pt1 | contig 12252 bp, 12 predicted proteins | sample 8958761 | NCBI WGS metagenome assembly JAEEGJ01 (sample SAMN16246546, study PRJNA631951) | gut metagenome | biome: gut microbiome; feature: rumen; material: RS-attached | host: Bos | place: Iran: Karaj | collected 2018-10 | reverse complement strand
ATCTTATCGTTATTGTTTGCAGGTGCCTCCGTGTCAACCTTCATGGCCTCGAAATCCGCAGTTGTCACAGTTCCCTGCGCCGGTGCTTCAACTCCTACGAGTGCGCCTTCTCTGTATGCTCCGCCGGAAAGAATGTCATAAACGACCTTTTCCTTGATCTCCTCCGGTGCATCGGCCGTTATTGCTTTTGCTATCGCATCGTCCGGTTTGTCGATTCCGAGAAGCTGTGCTTCAATTTTGGACTGTGTAAGAGCACGCCCTCTTGACTTTGCGTGTTCATCTTTTCCGACATCCGATGCGCTTTTTCCGTCAGACGCAAACACAACAGGTTCTGCATCGGGTATCTCTATGTCAAATATCGACTTCTGTTCGCTTGTCAGTCCTTTTTGCGATACCGAGGCGACACTCATCCCGCGAAGGAGCGTCTCCGAAGCATCCATCGCCGAATGCGAGAGGCTCTCTATTTCCCTTGCCGCCGCATCAGCTTCCCTGATCGTATTTGTAAGATCGGTCTGTTTGTCTTTGAGCATGTCATATAAAAACATTACTTCCTGATGATTTTTATTGATCTCTTCAAGGACGGTCTCGGCATACTCTCCGACAGCCATGATCTTCTCGTTCGATACCTTCTCTAAAGAGCGCTCGGCCTTGTCAACGGCGTAACCGACCGTCTCGCTCGTAGCCTCACCGACACGAAGCCTCATCGTATCGACCTCGGCCTCCACGATGCGGCGTGCTTCCTTCTGCTCGGCCTCAAGTTCCCTTGCACTCTTCCTCATCGGAACCTCCGGCATCAGAAAGCTTATCACAAAAATAATCACTCCCGTTGCAAGGAGTGCTATTTCCATAGGTGTCATTCTACCCTCCCAAGCTGCATAATGACGATCAGATAGTTATATTGAATCCTCCCGTGTTCAAAGGTATGACTCTGCCTTCATCCGGGATCTCATCTTTCTTCTTTGTGTTACGATTCGAGAAGTACTTGTTCCTGCCTTCTTCCTTGGCATCGTGCTCCGTGCCCGACTTGTCGGCATTGTCCTTCGTGTGCACGGTCTTGACGTGCGAATCGTCGTTCTTCTCTATATTTTCCTGTATAAGGACATGCTGTGTCTGCGGATGATCGTTCTCGTTCTGCTTGATGACCGAGAAATCCATCGCGCGCATGACCATATTGTTGTTCTCAAGCGGTGAGATCATATTACAGCCCTCTTATACGAACGTCCGCACCTTCCTTGACGAATTTACTGTGCTGAACGGCCGTTGAAAGTGTCGTCGTTGTCTCGCTGATGGTGATCTTCGTTCCGGGATAAGCGAATCCCTCGACCTTAACGCAACTCTCGGTCGCATTTGTATCGTCAAGAACCTCCATGTGCTTGTTCATCTCTTCGATCTTGGCATCAAGATTTGCTTTGAGTTCCTTGTATGCCTGCGAAGCCTGTTTGAAATATATTATCTGCTCGGGGCGAAGCTTCTCTCCCGCCTTGAGCTTTTGAGAAAACGTAACGATAACGGGTTCAGCCTGCTCCACCTTTTTCCTTGCCTCAGCTATCTCGGAAGTAAGTGACTGAGCCTTGAGCTTAAGCTTCGGATCCGTTCCGACTTCGATCTCCGTCGTAACGCCCATCGTCGATCCTATTATCTTACACGAAACCGTGGCAGGAGTTCTGACAACTCCTCCGGTGATGAAGCCTTTCTTGCCGGTAACGGTGACCTCGCCTTTTGCAACGACGTTACTGTGGAGGATAGCCTCGGAATGAACGTATCCGCCCGATGTGACGTTCGCATTCTCGATAAACTTGGATACGACATTACCGCCGGCGATTATCGTTCCCTTGCCCATTCCGTTCATGCCTCTTGCTATCGAAACATTTCCGGTGGCTTCGACGATCGCGTTCTCCACGACACCTCTTACTTCGACATCACCTTCCGCTTTCACCGAAAATCCCGTCTTAACGTTACCGAGAACGCAGACATTTCCGGCATAATCTATGTTACCGGTGGATGTGTCGACATCCGACACCTCGTAAACATCGGAAACGAACACCTTGCCCTCAACAAGGGATGCATGTCCGTTAACCGTGGAAGTTATCGTCAGTTCATCCCCGGAAAGCTCAATGTTGCGCCCGTACTTGAGCATCAGTTTCTTGACTTCCCTCGGAGGAAGCGTATCTCCGACAACGTTGAATCCGGGCTCTCCGGGAATCTCACGCGTCAGCGTTGCAAGCTTATCCCCCGCCTTAACGATACTGATCGCCGACAGTGAGAAGAAATCGACCGAACCGTCCTCGTTAAGCTTGGGCTTGAGGTTAGGGTTCGTATTGAAGAAATACTCTATGCTGGCATCCGTTCCGTCGGTAGGCTCAACACCCTTTGCCAGAACGTAATCCGTACAGTACTGTCTGTCTTTGAGAAATCCCGCGATAGCCTCGTCATCGATACCTCTGTTGACTCCCTGAAGCTTAAGGGTACTCTTGATATCGGCTTCCGTTATCGAAGCGCCGCTCGTCGAGGGCGGATAGAACCTGCACACCGCCTTCATCTTGTCCTGAGAGATACGCACGATAAAGCTCTCCGGACACGGAATTCCTTTTTTGCTTGCTATCTTGATATTCTGCGGTTTGGACAGATTATCGACCGCATTTTTGAGAGCGACAATATCTACATCGGGAAATCCTTTCGCAACAAGAAAATCCCTCATCTCATCAACCTGTATCGGAGCACCTCCGTCCACCGGCGGATAAAGAGTAACGAACGATTCATTGTCGGTAAGTACGAGCTTGAAGTAACCGTTTTTCATAGTAGTGTCCCTCTCCGTTGCGCAAGCGCATTCAACCTGTTGTAAGTATTCCCATGTAACCGCCCATCTTGGTCTTCATCTTACCAAGGGCTTTTGTGTGAAGCTGTGAGACTCTCGACTCGGATACTTCAAGGACATTGCTGATTTCCTTCAGAGTCAGTTCCTCGTAATAATACAATACTACCACCATTCTCTCTTTCTCCGTCAGGAGATTAAGGGAATCGGCAAGCATCTTCTTAAGTTCCTCGTTTTCTATATGTTCTTCCGGCCTTGCTATCTGAGATGACAGTCCGCGGTTATCCGCAACATCGCTTCCCTGTTCCACAAAATCATCCAGGGAAACGAGATTGGTGACGTTCATCTGTGCCTGCCAGCCGGCATATTCATCTTCGGTGATCCCGAGAGCCATGGCAACCTGTTCGTCGGTCGCCGTCTTGCCCGTCTGGGCTTCGACTTCGGAAATTGCCGCACTTATCTGTTTCTGACGCTGACGGACCGTTCTGGGTATCCAGTCCATTTTTCTGATCTGATCGAGAATTGAACCTCTGATACGGAGAGATGCGTATGTTTCGAATTTGACGTCCTTGCCCGCATCAAACTTGTCGATCGCATCGATAAGCCCGAATATTCCGTATCCGCACAGATCGTCGTATTCTACGTTATAACCCAGATACATGGAAAGTCGCCCCGCAACAAGCTTTACGAGCGGAGCATACTCCAATATGAGTTTTTCCCGAAGTTCGGGTGTCGGATTAGTTGAATAATCCTTCCATAACTTCAGTTTTGCCTTGTCATCCATGAGCCCCCCTATGCACCGGCTTCATCCCTTTCGTCTCCCTCTTCGGATAAAGCGGCTTCAGCATCCTCTGCTTCTTCATCTTCCGAAATCTCAGTCTTCTCGACAACTTCCCCTTCGTCATCGACCCTGTCTTCATCCGGTTCTTCGATATGAAATGAATCAAAGATCAACTTGATAACGACTCCTATTATCAGAAAAACTACAAGAGTCAGTACCAGTATCGCCAGCATTTCGGTAAGATCATAACCGTTGATATAAGTGACGATCGTTGAGACCGCACCTGCCGACAGCATTACCAGGGCAGGTATTTTCTTCGTATTCATAAAACGCAGTGCATCCGTTTCCTAGATTGTCTTAACTCCCTTGCCGACGGCCTTGATTATATAGTCTCCGGTCTCGGGATAGAATTCAACGGTACGACCGAAGTTAAGTCCGGTATCCTCCGCAAGGATCCTTATCTTAAGTTCGGCAAGTACTTTCTTGACCGCCTCGACATTTCTCTGTCCTACCGCAGTCATTTCGCTTTTGGACTGGAACTGGAACATCTGAGCTCCGCCGGCTATCTTGGCAACGAGCCTCGAACGGTTGCCGCCCGCTTCCACGATTATCCTGACGAGTTCCTTTGCACCCGTATCGGCATACTTCGGTATATTGACCGTTCCCGAAAACTGAGTACTGTCCGGAAGCATTATGTGTGCCAGTCCGCCTATCTTTGTGATGGGATCTCTGATCGCGATCCCTACACACGATCCCAGACCAAGTGTTGTTACTGCATCAGGTGCCTTACACAGCTTCAGATCAGCCATACCCACCTTAATCATGTTACCCATTAAAAAAACTACCTCTACATTCCCAGTGAAGTGAGTATCTTATCGTACGATTCAAGATCAGGTACAAGAATAAAATAACCTTCAAGCTTGACATCATCCGTGAACTCGGTGGCGATAAGAAGCATCTTGTCTCCAATAGCGCCGAACTCGATAGCGGGCACCGACAGAATCGCTGCGCACATATCGATCGATATATCCGGCGGAGAAGGGTAGATGTTTAAGTTTGTAAGTGTCGAAAGAGACGACAGGTAAGAACCCGTGATGATGTTTCCGATCTCTTTGAGTGCCGAAAGCTCCATCTCGTCAAAATCACCTGAAGGATCTTCGTTGCTTGTTCCCATGAGCTTTGCGACAAGAGCCTTGGCGGATGATTTTTCCAAAAGGAACATGATGGATCCCGATATATCCCCTTCAACAACGAGATATATTCCGGCCATTATCTGTTCCTCGCCGCCCATAGCTTCACCGACCTGCGAAAACTCAAGAAGGTCTACCTTGGGGACATGCATGTCGACTTTGGTTCCGATCATCTGTGCCAGAGCCGTAGTGGCATTACCGGCACCGATGTTTCCTATTTCGCGGAGTACATCGAAATATACTCCTTCCATATTGTTAAGATCAACTTTTGCCATTTATGAATTTTCCTTATCGCTTATGACCGCATTAAGATCCAGAAGTGAGATCAGCGTTTCACCGTTCTTACCGATACCGTTGATGTATGTCTCGTCAACCTTGCTGTCGCGGATGACTTCATCGATCGATGTCTCGTCCAGAGTAACAACCTCTTTGACTTCGTCAACGATCAGTCCGATCGGAGCATTGTTCTCAAGCTTCACAATTATGATCCTTGTCTTGTTCTCGTATACGTCGGGCTCGAGTCCCATCTTGACACGAAGGCTCATTACCGGAACAACCTCACCACGGATGTTTATAACGCCCGCAAAATACGGCTGAACGTCCGGAACACGTGTGATGCTCTGCATCCTGACAATGTTGTCGATATAGCTTATATCTATACCGTACTGCTCCTCGCCGATCTTGATAACAATATACTGAACAGTGTCATATTCCCTGGCAATATTTAACGCATCCATTTTCTATCCTCCTATATCAGAACGTTGGCATCAAGTATCAGAGCAACTTCGCCGTCACCGAGGATAGTTGCGCCCGATATGAGACGCGAGCTGCAGTTGATGTATTTACCGAGTGACTTGATAACGATCTCCTGCTGGCCGATCAGTTCATCGACAACGAGGCCGGCAAGCTGATCACCCTTCTTGACGATGATAACGACCATATTATTGGACTTTTCTTTTTCGGTCTCAACACCGAGCACATCTCTGAGTCTGATGATCGGGATGACCGTATCACGAAGGTTGATAACTTCTCTTGCCTCAACGTACTTGATATCTTCTTCCGCAACATCTTCGATCGTCTGAATGCTTCCGAGTGAGATAGCGTACTTCTCTTCTCCGACAACAACCATGAGAGCCTGGATGATTGCAAGTGTAAGAGGAAGTCTGATCGTCCATGTACTTCCCTCGCCGAGCTTTGTCTTGACGGAAACATCACCGCCGAGTGCTCCGATCTTACTTCTTACGACATCAAGACCAACGCCTCTTCCCGATACATCCGATACGACCTTGGCCGTTGAAAAGCTCGGAAGGAACAGAAGATCGATGATGTCTTTCTCACTCATCGTCTCAGCCTGTTCGGGTGTGATCGTTCCGCGCTCAATGGCTTTTCTCTTAACGGCTTCGGTATCGATACCGTTACCGTCATCTCTTACTTCTATTACAACGTTGTTACCGTCCTGGTAAGCATCGAGATAGATCTGGCCGACATCGCTCTTGCCGCGTTCACGACGAATATCAAGTGATTCGAGTCCGTGATCGGCACTGTTACGAAGAAGGTGCATCAGAGGATCACCGATCTCATCGACCACGGTACGGTCAAGTTCCGTCTCTTCACCGGACATATGAAGTTCCATCTGCTTGTTAAGCTTCTTGGAAAGATCCCTGATCATACGAGGGAATTTATTAACAACACTCTCGATGGGAACCATTCGAACTTTCATGACCGACTCATGAAGGTTCGTGGTAACGCTCTCGAGGTATTCGATCTGCTCGTTGAATCCCGAGTGTGAACTTGAACTCTCGCTTGTTGCGAAACTTACAAGAGAGTTCTTGGCGATGATAAGCTCGGATACAAGGTTCATGAGAACATCGAGCTTTTCGATATCGACACGGACCGTTCTGTTGACTGCCGGCTTTGCTGCGCCGCCCTTCTTGTTGTCGCCGCCCTTTGAATCCTTTGCGGCCGGAGCGGGTGCCGTGGAAGTCGAACTCTGGCTCGCTGCGGGAGCGGTTGTCTCTGCCTGCTCCGTTGCGGGAGCTGCTGCCTCATCCTCTTCCTCTTCGTCCTCGTTCGCGATCTTAGCCTTATCCATATCGATCACATCAGCAATGACATGGTCGATCTCGGAAACGCTCATAACCGCTTCCTTAACCTTATCGATCTCAGCTTCCGTAACAAAGTACAGTGAGAAATCGAAATCAAACTTCTCATCTTCTATATCCTGCACCGAAGGTTCGGAAATGATAACCTCACCCATCTCCTCCAGAGCCTTGAATACGAGAAATGCTCTGGCTGCTTTATGTATGCAGGATTCCTGTATGAATACCGTTATACCGTAAACCTTGGAATTATTCTTGATCGCTTCCGAAATGACATGCTGTTCGGGCTCGTGGAGAACAATGTCGTTCCACTTGCCTTCCTCGCCCGAAGCGGAAGCTTCAGCTTCCTTCTCGGGTGCCTTGGCTTCTTCTGCCGCAGCTTCCTTCTTCGGAGCTTCTCCGCCTCCTCCGTTAAGAATGGTCTGGAGTTCCTTGATGATAGGCTCATTATCGTTCGTGCCTTCATCCTGATTTTCGGAGATGTTTTCTCTGTACTCCTCAAGCGCATCAAGTGCCTGGAACAGGATATCAACCATGTGTCCGTCGACCTTGATCTTGCCGTTTCTGACTTCGGAGAAAACGTTCTCCATGTCATGAGTCAGGTTCTGCATCCTCTTATAGCCCATCGTTCCGGCCATACCCTTAAGGGAATGCGCCGCACGGAAGATCTCATTAATGGTATCTTCGTTCTCCGGCTCATTCTCAAGGATCATCAGCTGATCGGAAAGAGTCTGTAAATGTTCGTTTGTTTCATCGAGGAAAATTCCGAGATATTGGCTTACATCCATAATTAACGTACCCCCACGTTCTTAGTAATCTGCTCCGCTATGTTTCCAAGCGGAACGACTTCGCTGACAAGCCCTGTCATTGCGATAGCCTTTGGCATTCCGTACCCCGTTGAAGTGTCCTGATCCTGCGCGATGATATATGTCTGTTTCTTCAGGTCGAGATTCTTGATACCTTCCGTACCGTCCATCCCCATGCCGGTCATGACAACACAAATGACTTCGTCAAAATCACAGCCTGCAAGAGACTCGTACATGTAATTGGCGCTCGGTTTGACTCCTTCCCTGGTCGGTTCATCCGAATACTTGATGTAATGAGAGCCGCCTCTCTTCTCGACCTTCATGTGCTTACCGCCCGGAGCGATATACACATGTCCCGGCACGAGCATCTCTCCGTCTTTGGCCTCACTGACCTCGACTTTTGACAGCTCGTTGAGTCTGTCCGCAAGCGATGCCGTAAATCCCTGGGGCATATGCTGTACGAGAAGTACAGGGACCGGTAAACCTGCCGGAAGATACGGTATCACCTCACACAGTGCCTTCGGACCTCCCGTGGAACTGGCTATTGCCACGATCCTGTTACGCCCTTTGTGTTCAACGTTTCGGATCTTAATCCCGCCTGTAGACTTCGGTGCTTCGGCCGTCCCGGCCGTTGCCGCCGTTGTCGCAGCGAGTCTCTTTTTCGCGATCTCGTCTGCGGTCGTGTAGGTGTTTACATCGAAACGTTTTGTGAACGTATGACCGCGCTCACCTGCTGTCTTTGACGCCGCCACGGCTCCGCCGAATCTCGGCATCGGAGCATTTGCGACAGTATTCAGCAGATCCAGAAAACGCTTGGAAAACTTATCAACTCTTGCGTCTGCAACATTCTCGGGCTTCTTGATAAAATCAATAGCTCCGAGGGAGAGCGCATCGATCGTCTCCCTTGCGCCTTCGCTCGTTGTGGTGCTCGCCATAAGGATTCTCGCACTCACACGGGACTTCTGCATCTCCTCGAGCATCTGCAGTCCGGTCATCCTCGGCATATACACGTCCAGGATTACTGCATCGTACTGCTTCTCGCAGATATACTTGAAGCCTTCAGCGCCGTCGGTTGCGGTATTTACAACCTCAAACCTGTCATCGCCATTGATTATATCACAAAACACCCTTCTCATGAGTGCAGAGTCATCGACAATGAGAATTTTTTTCTTCATTTTTCCTCCAAAACCCCTTATTTATCGTCCCTTGCAGGCACAGTCACATTGTGAACCGCCCTGTTTTACAGTGTTCCGCGCTCCCTATGCCTCTGTTTACGCTCTTCTTCGAAGATATACTTGATAATACTCTCACGATCGTCGTTGACCATATTGACAAACTGAATACGGTTTTCAAAAGAATCTTCCCTGTTTTCGAGCGGAGCCGACTTGAGGACCTTTCCGACAAGTTTGTATTCGGTAACCGAGCCGTTTACGAACAGAGAGAACTGGAACCTTATAAGAGAACCTTCCGCATACTGGACTTTGGATATGAATCTTGCTCCGCCGCCGCTTATATCTACCATTGTTCCGTTGTCAAACGTAAGGTCCGTATCGATGAACTGGACCTGCTCGAGTCCGGTCGGCTTCTCGTCGGGATTGATGGCCTTGCTCTTCATATCGAGCACCGTATTGAGTCGGTAATACTCTCTTCTCTGGTATTTCTGAAGATCGGTCTCAAGCTCCATCGAGAGCACGAACAGGTTGTTGCTCTTATATCTTTCCACGACTCTTGCAAGGCACTGGTACAGGCCGTTCGGAGTGTAGAAGCACAGACTGTATTCAGCATCGACCGGCAGGAGCACGATCTTGCTCTGCTCCATGGGCATCGCGATCTTGATGATATCTTCCGATTCGATATCATACAGTTCGCTGCGATATGATTTTCTTGTAACCTCTCCGAGTTCGTCCGTCGTTTTCTTGATCGACTCGATCTCTATTTTGTTTCCTATCTGGACAAATTTGGAAATCATAGTTACCCTCCTGTCTGTTACCTACCTGTTTCCCCTCACCATGGAGGCAAAGAATCCCGACATTCCGCGCTTACGGTATACCGGATCCGTCGCACCCGTCTCAAGTGCGGTTGCAAGATCCGTGAACGCCTGCGCCGACTTGGAATTCGGATTCTGTATCGATATGGGCATCTGCTGCATGACGGCTTTGACCAGTTCATGGTCTTCCGGGATGACACCGATCAGCATCAGAGGAATCTTCAGATATCTGTTGACTACGGCATTGAGCTTTGTGTAAAGCTGACGCCCCTCCTCAAAGTTTCCGACCTTGTTCGCCACAACTTTGATCGAGGTGTTGGCACGGTCAAACTTCGGATGCCTTCCGAGCGCCTTGAGGAGCGAATACGAATCCGTTATGGACGTAGGCTCCGGAGTCGTAACGAGAAGTATCTCACCGCTTGCCACCAAAAACTCGAGCACAGCATCGCTTATGCCCGCACCTGTATCTATAATTATTACATCGGCCAAAAGGTCGAGCTCGCTTAGGTTCTTGATCAGATAATCGATGTAATCTTTTCCGAGATTGCTCAGGCTCGCTATACCCGAACCTCCCGAGATGAACCCGATATCCATGGGTCCCATGGTGATTATCTCACGGATGTTCTTGCCGTGATATATAAGGTCCGCAAGATTATGCTTCGGGATCGCGCCGAACATGACCTCAATGTTGGCCATCCCGAAGTCCGCATCAAATATTATAACCTTTTTGCCGAGCCTTCGAAACTGGACGGCAAGATTGATCGACACATTTGATTTTCCGACCCCGCCTTTTCCGCTCGTGACGGTGATGACTCTGGCGGCGGGTCGGCTCTGCAGCGCACTGTTTTTGATTATGTTCCGAAGTCCTTCTGCCTGATCCATCATTTACCTCCCAGGAGCTGCTTGACGGTCGCCTGCGGCGAAAATACTTCGATATCGTCCGGTACGTTCTGCCCGCACGTCACATATGACATTGAGGCACCGGTGTGCATGCACAGATTGAAGAGATTACCGAGTGTTGTCGTCTCATCGAGTTTGGTGAATATGAGCTTGTAATCGGTGAACTCCGAGTAAGCATCGGCTATCGCCAGAAGGTCACGGTACTTTGTCGTAGCACTGACAACAAGATACGTGTCCTTATCAACCGAGTCGTCGACACTCCTCAGAAAATGCGCCATCGAGTCTTTCTGATCGGCATTGTGCTGTGAGTGTCCCGCGGTATCTACAAGTATGTAATCGTAATCCTTGTAATCCTTGATCGACGTCATCATCTCGTCCTCGGTGTAGATAACCCTGAACGGAACGTCGAGGATGCTCGCATATGTGCGGAGCTGTTCGGCAGCGGCTATCCTGTATGTATCGGTTGTCAGAAGCACTACCTTTTTCTTGTGATTGACGCAAAGCTGCGAAGCGATCTTCGCAATGGTCGTTGTCTTGCCGACACCCGTCGGTCCAATGAAGAAAATCACACGCTGGCGTTCAAGCCCGAGCGGTATCGTAACAGGCTGGCCGAACTTAAGTATCATCTTCTGATATATGTTTCCGAGCAGGAAATCAACGCTGGCTTTTTGCGTGTTTATCTTTCCGATCTCGTCAAGAAGTTCGTTGGCATACTTTTCCGCCACTTCGTTGTCTATCAGTGTTTTGTATATGAGCTTTAAGAACGCAACTGAAGAATCGTCATCCTCGCTTTGCTCAAACTCGTCCTTTTCCGGAGTCTTGGTGAGCTGTTTCTCAAGAAGCGACTGAAGATTATCGAGTCTCTGTTCAATGACCTTCTTGCTCTTGTCGACCTCTTCCTTAACGGGTTCCGGTTCGTCCTCATATACGGCGTAACGTGAAGGAGGCATTCCGCGGTTTATGCCCTCACGCGCAATGCTCTGTTTTGCGAGCATGGAGAATGCGTTACCGGCAGGCTTCTCACTCTCCTCTTCCATGCCGACGGTAACTTCCATAACGGGCTTTGCAAGAAAACTCAAGAAGCCTCTTTTCTTGATCGAACGCGTGCTCATGATCACGACGTTCTCGCCCATCTCCCTTTTAGCGGCCGATACCGCCTCTTCTTCTGTTTTGGCCTGAAATTTCTTGATTATCATTTATGCTGTCACCATTCCGACTGATTGCAATTCTACATTCGAATCAATCTCATTATATGATACTACAATTAGATCCGGATAGTAATCTTCCGTGAGTTTTTTGAAATACATTCGTACGATCGGTGATGTGATAACGATCGGATTCCTGCCGAGGTGCTCGAGCTTTGCGACTTCCTCTCCGACAGAGTTCATTATTTCCTTCGTCCTGTCCGGATCGAGAGTCAGGTATGCTCCCTGCTCCGTCTGCTTGACGGAATTCATTATCTCCTGCTCGATCTTCGGGTCAAGAGTCACAACACTTGTTGCTTCGTTTGCCGCAAAATACTTTGCGGATATGGCACGCTTAAGACTCTGTCTTACATACTCGGTAAGGACATCCGTATCTCTCGTGACCGTGGAATGATCTGCCAGCGTTTCGAATATCGACAGAAGGTCTCGGATCGAGATGCCCTCTTTCAGCAGGTTCTGGAGAACCTTCTGA
>JAEEGJ010025126.1_pt1 | contig 12253 bp, 8 predicted proteins | sample 8958761 | NCBI WGS metagenome assembly JAEEGJ01 (sample SAMN16246546, study PRJNA631951) | gut metagenome | biome: gut microbiome; feature: rumen; material: RS-attached | host: Bos | place: Iran: Karaj | collected 2018-10 | reverse complement strand
ATCAAAACAACAATTTATTTTTTTAAGAGAGGGAGAATAGTATGGTTAGTAAAAAATTAAGAAAGGTTATGCACAGGTCGTTAGCAGTTGCCACTTCGGCAATACTGGTTGCAACTGCGTCAGTAGGAGCAGGATTTACTGCTTTTGCTGAGGATGAGTTCGAGGATGTTGTAGGGCCAGTTATTTCTGATCCTGGCTCTAAAGAACCGGATGATCAAAGTCCAAAGGAAGTAGGAAGTATTACTTCTGATTATTTCGGAATAATTGTGGAGAATGGTGGCGAAGTTACAGCTCATGGTGATGTTACTGTTGTTAATGGAGATGGGATAAGTAATACAGGCGGTACAGTACTAGTAGAAGGAAATGTAGATGCTGCTACTGAAGGAAGTAGTGGGGATTATTATTATGGTATTAATGTTGACGGAGAAGGAACCGTTACAGTTAATGGTAATGTTACAGGAAATGTTGATGGTGTACATGTAACAAATGGCGGTGAAGTAGAGGTCAAAGGTGATGTTACCGGACTAAAAGGTGATGGAATACAAATAACTGGCAGTTGGAATGATGAAGTTGATTGTCATGGGACTGTAACTATTGGCGGTAGTGTTACAGGCTCAAATGGGTTAACTATCGATAGTGGAAAAGTCGATGTTTCCGGTGATGTAACAGGTAATTGGCATGGTATTTCAGCAGATAATAAAAGTGATATAAAAGTTGGAGGCGATGTCACAAGTGAAAACTATGGTATAGAATCATCCAATTCAACCATATCTGTTGGAGGAAGTGTTAACTCAACAGAATATGGTATAGACTCATACAATTCAACCATATCTGTAGGTGAAAGTGTTACGTCAACTGGATATATTGGTATAGATGCAAACAGATCAACCATATCTGTAGGAGAAAGTGTTAACTCAAGTATAGGAAATGGCATATATTCGAACGGATCAAATATTACAGTAGGAAAAGATGTAGAAGCAAATGAATTAGGTATAGGTGCATTTTCAAAAAAAGATTATAGTTTTGAGTTCTTAGAAGGATTTGAAGAATGGGCACATATATCATCTAATTCTGACTTTGTAACAGCCAGACCAATTAGTGAAATATTGAAGCCTGAAGTGATTCCTTCAAAAGTTTATGTTGGTGGCAATGTGACTGCCGGATTAAATGGTGTTATGTTAGATCAAAGTAGTACTGTTCATGTAAAAGGTGATGTCACAGCAAGTGGAGAAATTAAAGAAGATGAGCAGGAAGATAGAGAACCAATTGAAATCGAAACAGAATTCCCAGGTGAAATTGAGGAAAAATACCCTATAGCTGCTATTACGATAGAGGTCGAAAATGAGGATTTCAGTGAGCGGTTTGAATCCAGACGTCTAGCATTTGCAATACCTGATGATGATGCTGATCCGGATGCAGGTGAAGAACCCAAAGAAGAAAACCCGAAATCAGAATCTGTTAAGGGCATTGTAATAGTAGAGGGAACAGTAAAAGTCGGAGACTACGAAAATGGAGCGTATGGTGTACTTCTGGGAAATAGAGGATATGAAACAGCAGCGGAAATTATCGCAGCAACTCCGGATATAGTTGTATATGAATTTGACCTTGGTAATTCTGGAGAACTTGTTGGTTATGAACATTATAAAACACCAAGTGAAGCGGAAATAAGGCCGACGCTACGTTCACTTGCTGCAACCGATGGAGAAATTACGACGGATGTTACTCCTATTGATGACGAGTATTCAGAAGAGATCGAGGAACTTGAAGCAGAAGTTATTGATACTGTTAAGGGATTGATCAATTACATTATAAAACACGATGATGAAGTTTCACTGGATTCTTTAAATGATGGTGAAGAAGTAAGAAAATATGAAGGCCTTGAAACTATGAGAATCGGAGAGGTTCTTAGTATTAAATTCCAGGAAGGCTATGAGCTTGAGAATGAGGATTATTTAAAGACAATTGCAACCGTTGAAAAGATATCTGATGGTGTTTACAAGATTACATTAAACAGTGAACTTGGTGGAATCAATATTAAAGCACTTAAAAAAGCTATTGAAGATGACATAATAGAAGATCCTATAGAAGATCCTATAGAAGATCCTATAGAAGATCCTGATGATCCTCAGGAAGATCCTATTGATCAGCCTCAGGATGAGCCAAATAATGAACCTACAGTAGTAATTATCGAAGAGTCACAGCCTGCTCCTGCGCCGGTTTCAAATCCGGAACCTGTACTTGTTCCTTTAGTAGCAGGGGCTACAGCACCCGCACCTGCACCTGCTCCTGTAGAGGCTGCAGTTCTTGGTGCAAGAAGAGGAGGCACAGAAGATACAGCTAATTCACCGATAAGAGTGATGATCATTCTTTTTGCTTCACTTGGAGCTTTAGTTGTATGTGGTACAAAGTATTTTGTAAAAGAAAAATAATGTAAAGACGTGAGCCACCAGGCGCACATCAAAAAATGCAGGTGCATAAGCACCTGCATTTTCTTGTTCAAGACAATAACTTATATTACTCACCAAATACAGCAAGATAATCCTTCTGGAATTTCTCGATGCCGGCGTCGGTGAGAGGGTGGTGGGTCATCTGCTCGATTACCTTGTAAGGTACTGTTGCGATGTCAGCACCTGCAAGAGCGCAGTCTGTAACGTGCATAGGGTGACGTACGCTTGCTGCAATGATCTCTGTCTGGATGTTGTGGATGTTGAAGATCTCAGCAACCTCTGAAATAAGGTCTGTACCACGAACACTGATATCATCAAGCCTTCCAAGGAATGGGCTAACAAATGCAGCGCCTGCTCTTGCGCAGAGAAGAGCCTGATTTGCTGTGAAGATAAGAGTCATGTTAACTTTGATTCCTTCGCTTGAAAGAACTTTGCAAGCCTTAAGTCCCTCGATTGTCATAGGGATCTTAACAACCATATTCTTGTGGAGCTTGGCAATCTCGCGACCTTCTGTGATCATGCCTTCTGCATCTGTTGTTGTAGCCTTAACTTCCCCGCTGATAGGGCCATCAACTATAGAAGCAATTTCCTGAACAACCTCGTAAACGTCACGGCCTTCTTTTGCGATAAGAGAAGGGTTTGTTGTAACGCCGCAGATAACTCCCATTTCGTTTGCCTTTTTGATCTCTTCGATATTGGCAGTGTCTAAGAATAACTTCATTTTTCTCACTCCTTTTTAGCTGTGTTGTTTTATTTACCAAAAAACATTCTAACACTATTTATAAGTTTTATGTGGTTAATTTTTGCTATTTTCCTATCAAATATCAAACAAATTACATAAATTGTTTACAATTTATTTTTAAAAAATATGTGTTACAATAGACTCATGGAAAAATATATGATAACCGGCATGAGCTGTGCTGCATGCCAGGCACGAGTTGAAAAAGCAGTAAATAGTGTAGATGGGGTTTCATCCTGTAACGTTAATCTTCTTACAAATTCAATGGGCGTAGAGGGAAGTGCGTCGAAAGAAGATATTATAAAAGCCGTAGAAGAAGCAGGTTACGGAGCAAGCCTTATGGATGCAGAAGAGGAGGCTCTTAAGGATACGCAGACTCCGGTTCTGAAAAAGAGACTGATCACCTCTTTAGCATTTCTGATAGTTCTTATGTACATCTCAATGGGTCACCATATGTTTGGTTTCCCGCTTCCTATGTTTCTTGCCCATAACCACATTGCTATGGGAATCACACAGATGATCCTTTCGCTTATAGTAATGATCATCAACAAGAAGTTCTTTACCAGTGGTTTTAGTGCACTTATTCATGGTTCACCCAATATGGATACCCTGGTAGCGCTTGGAAGTTCAGCTTCCTTTATCTACAGTGTCTTTTCCATAATTCCGGGCAATGACCTGTATTTCGAATCAGCTGCCATGATAGTGACACTTATCACAGTCGGCAAAATGCTTGAGGCAAAGAGTAAAGGCAGAACCACTGATGCAATAAAGAGCCTTATGAAGCTTGCACCTAAGACAGCTACTATCGTTGATAATTACGGCAAGGAAAAAGAGATTCCCATCGAGCAGATAAAAGTTGGAGATGTCTTTGTTGTAAGACCCGGCGAGAGCATTCCGGTTGACGGAGTTGTTGTTGAAGGAAACAGCGCAGTCAATGAGTCAGCACTTACAGGCGAGAGTATTCCTGTAGATAAATTCATTGGTTCAGAAGTAAGCGCTGCTACAATGAATAACTCAGGATTTTTAAGATGCAGAGCAACAAGAGTAGGCCGAGATACAACACTTTCACAGATCATTAAGATGGTCAGCGATGCTTCCGCTACAAAAGCGCCAATTGCAAAGATCGCAGATAAAGTTTCCGCTGTTTTTGTTCCGATAGTTATATGTATCGCCATAATTACATTTATTATCTGGAAGCTTGTAGGTGTTGAATTTGGCTATGCTTTATCAAGAGCCATAGCAGTTCTTGTAATCAGCTGCCCATGTGCTCTGGGACTGGCAACTCCCGTTGCTATTATGGTCGGCAACGGAATGGGCGCCAAAAACGGAATAATGTTTAAGACAGCAACTTCACTGGAGAACGCAGGTAAGACTCAGATAATAGCACTTGATAAAACCGGCACCATAACAAAGGGGGAACCTATTGTCACAGATGTATTCACTGTAGATTCCATCTCAAGGAGCGGCTATTCACTGATCAATAATTCAGAAAATGAGCTCCTTAAGATAGCAGGTCTTTTGGAAAATAAGAGTGAGCACCCTCTTGCAAAGGCCATTGTTGACTATGTAGGTGATCCATACTCTTATACAGAGGATCCTTATGCTGAAGAGAAAGATGATGTGACGGATTTTGAAGTCCTTCCGGGCCAGGGCCTTAAGGCAAATTACAGAGGCAGCGAGGTAATAGGTGCATCCTTCAAATACATCAGCACTATCTGCAAGATAATTCCTGAAGTCAGAGAAAAAGCAGTAGGCCTTGCAAATCAGGGCAAAACACCTCTCTGTTTTGCAAAAGACGGGAAACTTATCGGTATAATCGCTGTTGCCGACTCCATAAAAGAAGATTCAGCCAAGGCTATTAAAGAACTCAAAAACATGGGCATTCATGTTGTAATGCTCACAGGAGATAACCAGAGAACTGCAATGGCTATCGGTGATGAGGCAGGTGTAGATGAGATAGCCTCAGAGATCATGCCCGAAGGAAAAGAGGCTGTTATCAAAAAGCTCTCAGAATATGGCAAAGTAGCAATGGTTGGTGACGGAATAAATGATGCACCGGCACTTACAAGAGCGGATACAGGTATTGCCATTGGGGCAGGAACGGATGTTGCAATTGATGCCGGTGACGTAGTGGTAATGAAGGGAAGTCTGAAAGACGTTTCCGCTGCCATAAGGCTTTCAAGAGCAACTCTTACAAATATCTATCAGAACTTATTCTGGGCATTCTTCTATAATGTTATCGGAATTCCTCTTGCTGCAGGCGCTTACATAAAGGCCTTCGGCTGGGAGCTTAGCCCTATGTTTGGTGCTGCAGCCATGAGTCTTTCAAGCTTTTTTGTAGTGACCAATGCACTGAGATTAAATCTTTTGAAAGTACATGACCCGTCCAAGGATAAGCCACTTAAGAATGCAATAACTAAAGAAATACTTACAACAGAAGTACTTAATGAAATAAAAAGCCAGACAGATAAAACAATAAACGAAAGGAAGGAAAAAAATATGGCAACAAAGACATTAAACATTGAGGGAATGATGTGTGGACACTGCGAAATGTCCGTAAAGAAGGCTCTTGAGGGCTTAGAAGGAGTTAGTTCTGCAGAAGTAAGCCACGAGAAAGGAACAGCTGTCGTTACACTTGAAGGCGACGTTGCCGACGACGTTCTCAAAAAAGCAGTAGAAGATAAAGACTACAAAGTTACTTCCATTAATTGATTTTTGTGGTATTATATTTAGACGGCCAAAATTTATGGGGAGGGGAGAAGTATGGAGAAAAAGATCAAGATCAAATACTTCAATGACAAGATTGAGAAGCTGCAGTATATTGACGGAAAGTCCGATTGGATCGACCTTAGAAGTGCAGAGGACGTTGATCTGAAAGAGGGAGAATTTCATCTTATTCCCCTGGGAGTAGCCATGGAAATTCCGCAGGGCTACGAGGCTCATGTTGTTCCAAGGAGCTCAACCTTTAAGAACTTCGGAATAATCCAGGCCAATCACATGGGTATTATCGACCATTCATATTGCGGAGATAATGACCAGTGGTTCGTCCCTGTTATAGCCATGAGAGATACTCATATTGGCTTTAATGACCGTATTTGTCAGTTCAGGATCATGGAGAACCAGCCAACCATCGTCTTTGAGGAGTGTGACCACTTAGAAGGCGCAGACAGAGGCGGTTTTGGTTCTACAGGAACAAAATAATCATCACAAAGAGGAGTTAAAATGACTAAGATTCGTACCAGGTACGCCCCGAGCCCAACAGGACGCATGCATGTGGGCAATTTAAGAACAGCTCTTTATGCTTATCTTATTTCCAAGCATGAAGGCGGAGACTATATTCTTCGTATCGAAGATACAGACCAGGAGAGATTTGTTGAAGGTGCAACAGAGATCATCTACAAGACTCTTAAGGACACAGGTCTTATCCACGATGAAGGTCCCGATATCGGCGGCCCTGTAGGTCCCTACGTTCAGTCAGAGCGTCAGAAGGCCGGAATTTATATGCAGTATGCAAAAGAGCTTATCGACAAGGGCGAGGCTTATTACTGCTTCTGTGACGAGGAGAGACTTAAGACCCTTGTTCAGAAGATTGAAGTAGACGGAGAAGTAAAAGAGATCAGCGTTTACGACAAGCACTGCCTGCATCTTTCCAAGGAAGAGATTGAAAAAAACCTTGCAGAAGGCAAGAAGTTCGTCATCAGACAGAACAACCCTACAGAGGGCACAACAACCTTCCACGACGAGCTCTACGGAGATGTAAGCGTTGATAACAAAGAGCTTGATGACATGATCCTTATCAAGTCAGACGGCTATCCTACATACAACTTTGCAAACGTAGTAGATGACCATCTTATGGGCATCACACATGTTGTAAGAGGTAATGAGTATATTTCTTCATCACCTAAGTACAACAGACTCTACGATGCATTCGGCTGGGAAGTACCCAAGTACATTCACTGTCCTCTTATCACAGACGAGGAGCACCACAAGCTCTCTAAGAGATCCGGTCATTCATCCTTCGAAGACCTCATCGAGCAGGGCTTTGTTCCTGAGGCAGTTGTAAACTTTGTAGCACTTCTTGGATGGTCTCCCGATGACAACAGCGAGATCATGAGTTTAAAAGAGCTTGTTGAGAAGTTTGACTATAAGAGGATCAACAAGTCACCTGCCGTATTTGACTACACAAAGCTCAAATGGATGAACGGCGAGTACTTAAAGAAGATGGACGAAGATGAGTTCTTTAACCAGGCTCGTCCTTATCTTGAGAAAGCGATCAAAAAGCCTTTGGATCTTAAGAAGATTTCAAACATGGTCAAGACCAGAATTGAGATCTGGCCTGATATCGAGGCAATGGTAGACTTCTTTGATGAGCTTCCCGAGTATGACACAGCAATCTATGCTCACAAGAAGATGAAGACAGACAAGGATTCCTCACTTAAGGTTCTCAAAGAGGTTCTTCCTTTACTTGAAGCACATGACGATTACACAAATGATGCTCTTTATGCGCTTCTTTCAGACTATATCAAGAAGAACGAGTACAAGAACGGTTATGTACTCTGGCCTGTAAGAATAGCAGTTTCAGGAAAAGAGATGACTCCTTGCGGAGCTACAGAGCTCATGGAAGTAATCGGCAAGGACGAGACCATTAAGAGAATTAAAAAAGGAATTGAATTACTTGAAGCTTAATACACTAAACGATTCACAGCTACAAGCTGTAAGCCACGTAAAAGGCCCTGCAATAGTACTTGCAGGGCCGGGAAGTGGTAAAACCAAGGTGATCGCAGAGCGCCTCAGATACATGATAGAAAACAGCCGCATATCGCCTTCTGAAATTCTTGTTATCACATTTACTAAGGCTGCAGCCATAGAGATGCAGTACAGATTCTTAAAAATCACGGATAGTTCTTATCCGGAAGTAGTCTTTGGAACTTTTCATTCTGTCTTTTACAAGATCATTCGAAACAGTAAATCCAAAAGCGAAAAAAATATTGAAATAGCACCAGAAAAGATAAAATATGAAATCCTGAGAGATTGTCTGTCAATGCTTAGAAGCAAAAGAAAAATTGATGACCGCATCTATGAGGATTCTCTTTTAGAGCTCTCTGACATAATCTCTGAGATTTCAAGGATCAAAAACCTTGGCATAGAGCCTTCGGAAGCTTTGGAAAGTTTGTCTGTAAGCAGCGTATTTCCTGATGTCTTTGAATATTATAATAAAAGACTTATAGAATTTGGCATGATTGATTTTGACGACATGCTGGTAAGATGCAAGAAGCTGCTGGAAGATAAGCCGGGTATCCTTAAACTTTGGCAGGATAGGTTTAAGTATATACTTGTTGATGAATATCAGGATATCAATCCTGTTCAATACAGCGTTCTAAGGCTTCTTCTTGGAGACAGGGCAAATATTTTTGCAGTGGGGGATGATGATCAGTCGATTTATGGCTTTAGAGGTTCAGATCCGCATATAATGCTTGATTTTAAAGACAGTTTTGCAAAGCTAAATCCAAAAGTCTTTAACCTCAGCATCAACTATCGCTGTGGAAGTGACATTCTAAGTAATGCTCTAAGAGTAATTGAAGAAAATGAGATCAGATTCAAAAAGATTCTTTCAGCATTTGAGGGAAACGGCAAAGGATCAGTAATCACAAGGCGTTATGAGAGCAGAAAGATTCAAAATGAGATGATAGCTCTTTTCCTCAAAAAGCACATGGATAAGCTTGATGATATAGCGATTCTCTACAGAACAAACTCTGAAGCACAGCAGCTTGCGATGGTTCTAAATGGATATGGGATTCCGACAACTATAGATAAGAGTGATCAGAGCATTTTTAGCGCAAAGTCAGTTGAGCTTTGCATTTCCTATATGTCTTTTGCCTATAAAGGTCAGAGGCGAAGCGATTTCTATAAGATAATAAATAAACCAATGAGGTATATTTCACGAGACTGTGCGCCGGATGAAATAGTAAAGGAAGCTGTCATAAACAGGTTTTACAGAAACAATAACAACAGACTACGGACAGTCCGGGATTTCTTTTCCCAAATTGAGATGATAAGGCACTTAAGACCTACGCTTATGATGAGGTATCTAAGAAGAACGGTTGGAATTGAGAGTCTTTTTCCGGGTGAGACAGTCGCGCTTGATGAACTCGAAAGAATAGCACTAGACTTTACAGACAGCAGGAAATTTTTGGAATATTTACTAGCAAAAAGAGAAGAAGAAAGCAGTAAAGATTCTAAAAAAGAAAACCGTGTATCAGATGGGAAAAGAGTGAATATCATGACCATGCACGGATCAAAGGGGCTGGAATTTGAGATGGTTTGGCTCCCTGATCTTAACGAAGGTATAATACCGTCAAGGAGCGCAACATCAAAAGAGCAGATAGAAGAAGAGCGCCGAATGCTCTACGTCGCAATGACCAGGGCAAAAAAGGCGCTCATAATGTCATATATTACGGGAAACAAGGAAAATCAGATGCTTCCCACAAGATTTATTCGTCCAATAAGAGATCTTTGGGAAAAGACCTATAAGAATCAGACTTCTTCTGAGCCATCTTCGGGAAGATCGATGAGCTCATCAAACTCTACATCATCGAGATAGAGGTTAAATGCCTCAGCTACAGCTTCATATTCTGCATCGTCGCTGATATAGCCAAGCTCAGGCTCTGTATCGTCTCCATTTACAATAAATTCATAGAACCATACATTTCCGTCGTTGTTCTGGCCATTCTCATCGAGAGGGAGAAGAACGATATAATCCTTGCTATTTACGGTAAGAACAATGATGATAGCGCAGGTGACAACCTCGATCTTGCCATCTTTGGTCTCTATCTCAACATCAACGGTCATCTGCTCATCATTTTCAATCTTGGTGTTCATGTCAGTTGCAATCTTGGAAAATTCCATGCCGGCCTCCTTGGGTAATGATAAAAATTACTATTTATAGCCTTAGTATAGCATAAACATAGCGTTTTGGTGTGCATATTAAGGGCAAATGTGTTAAAATAATACGGCGTATTGAAAAAAATGGGGAAACAGGTGCAAAATGACGTCTAATATCAAGATTTCAATGGAAAAACCTTATCCGCTGGGTTGTTATATCGACTATGACAAGAGCCTTGTTGTAAGAAGCGTATTCGATGACAATAAGAGCTGTGGGATAGTTCTTTATCCATCTGATAAGAATAAAGCTACAAATCCTCTTAAGATCGAACTTCCAAAGTCTCTTAAAAGAGGCGATATTTATTCGGCACGTATTTCCGGAATCGATAATATTGATGACTATAAGACCTATAACTACTTCTGCGATGAGGAGTTCTTTTGCGACCCTTATGCCAAGCAGTTCTACGGTCTTGAGAAGTTTGGCCACTTTGTTCCCGACGCCCTGATAAGAGCCAAGCTTGATAACAAGGCTTCTTTTAAGACTTCACATGATACCTTTGACTGGACCGGTGATGATCACACCTTCACCAAATACGAGGACAGCTTCGTATACCTGCTCCATGTAAGAGGCTTCACCAGGTCTGCAAGCAGCGGAGTAGAGCTCTCCAAAAGAGGAACTTTTTCCGGCATACTTGAAAAGATCCCGTATCTTAAGTCTCTTGGCGTTACAGCCGTTGAGCTTATGCCTGCATATGAGATGAATGAGATCGATGAATCTTTGAAGAGGTCCGATAAGAGAAGAGCAAGCCTTTATTCAAACAATGGCAATATTTCCGACAAAAACATGCTTGAACTTCGGCCTAATTTCTGGGGCTATAAAAAGGGCTATTACTTTGCGCCAAGAACAGCATACTGTGAGAATCCTCATGATGCAGAAAATGAGTTTAAAAACTTCGTTAAGACCATGCATAAAAACGGCCTTGAAGTTATCATGCAGTTCTATTTCGATGAGCATGAGAGCGGAACTCTTATAATAGATGCACTTAGATTTTGGAGATGCACCTACCATGTGGACGGCTTCCATCTGAAGGGAAGCAGGATTCCTTTAAGGCTTATAACAAACGAGCCACTGTTTACGGATATAAAGATCTGGAACGAGTACTTTAACTACGGCGAGATTTATGAGGGCAAAGCTCCGGCAAACAGGCTCCTTGCCGATTATAACAACGCATTTCTTTATAACAGCCGCAGGTTCTTAAAGAGCGACGACAATGCAGTCTCTGACTTTATGAAAGCCATGATTGCCGGAAGTAATGACCACGGGATCATCAATTATATCTGTGATTATGAGGGCTTCAGGCTCGCTGACCTTGTATCCTATGAGCACAAGCACAACGAAGAAAACGGTGAGAACAACAAGGACGGAACCGACAACAACCTCAGCTGGAACTGCGGAATTGAAGGCCGTACTCGTAAGCACGACATTTTAAACCTCCGTAAGAAGCAGATAAAGAATATCCTGACCATGCTGTTCTTGGCTCAGGGAACTCCGATGATCTTTAGCGGAGATGAGTTTGGCAACTCCCAGAGCGGTAATAACAATCCCTATTGTCAGGATAACGAGATTGGCTGGGTTGATTGGAAAGCCATGGATAAGAATTCCGATATCCTTGATTATGTGAAGTACTTATCCAAGCTAAGATTCAGTCACAAGGTTCTTCATGAAAGTGCTCCGTTTAAGCTGATGGATTACATATCCTGCGGATATCCGGATCTCTCATGCCACGGAAGAGAGGCCTGGCGGCCTGATCTTTCCGGTCACAGTCACATGCTGGGAATGCTTTTCTGCGGGCTTTATGAGGGCAAGGATCAGCCGTTTATCTATGTTGCCTTTAACATGAACTGGACACCACAGGAACTGGCTCTTCCAGATCTTCCGGACGGATATTCCTGGAAGCTTGTCCTTGATACGGATGATAGAGGCATGAAGCCGGAATCCAAACCAAAGACAGGAACCAGATCAAAAGAAAAAGAGCCTGAAAATAATGTATTTACAGAACTTCTTGCTGACAGATCAACTCGCATATACATGAGCGTTCAAAGCAAGAAGCAAGCCAAAAAGAAAGTAACAGGTAAAAAGAACAAATGAGTAATATAAACGTTATTGAAGATTTTTTAAGATATG
>JAEEGJ010025125.1_pt1 | contig 12253 bp, 10 predicted proteins | sample 8958761 | NCBI WGS metagenome assembly JAEEGJ01 (sample SAMN16246546, study PRJNA631951) | gut metagenome | biome: gut microbiome; feature: rumen; material: RS-attached | host: Bos | place: Iran: Karaj | collected 2018-10 | reverse complement strand
ACGAAGGCATGCCCAACCAGACCAAGTATCCCATCCGCGACACCCAAGAATATCCGCTGGAGAGGGGTGGCAAGCTGGTGTTCAACAACTGCATTGTAGGTGGTAGCATCGACGCACGCTTCATGCCTGCCATCCTCAAGGGTATCATGGAGAAGATGGAGCAGGGTCCTCTGACCGGTTCCTACGCCCGCGACATTGTGGTCAACATCTTCGATGGTAAGATGCACCCCGTGGACTCCAACGAAACCGCCTTCAAGATCGCTGGCCGTACCGCTTTCCGCGAAGCCTTCAAGCTGGCAGCCCCCAAAATTAAAGAACCCATCTACGACGTAGCCGTCACCGTCCCCACCGAGAGCCAAGGCGGCGTGATGACCGACCTGCAAGGTCGCCGCGCCATCGTCATGGGCATGGATGCCGAGGGCAAATACACCACCCTCCGCGCCAAAGCCCCTCTCGCCGAGATGAACCGCTACTGCACCGCCCTGAGTTCACTCACCAGCGGCCGCGGTACCTTCACCATGACATTCAGCAGCTATGAACTCGTTCCCACCGACGTCCAGCAGGCTCTGCTCAAAGCCTACGAGGAAGCCGCCAACGAGGAAGAGTAGTCTTTTCGTAAAACCCCAAGCCAGAAGTCTCGAGAGGGGCTTCTGGCTTCTAATTAAAGAATTGTCTGCATGAATGTCTCAACGCTTATAAAGCAGTATTTTGCCTCTGATAGCGATGACGTTGCGATAGATGTTTTCGACGAGAAGAACATATATGATGTTTACGAACGAGTGATTGAAACGTTGTCGCAGCATGTCAATATTGAAACAACATTGTTACAAGCATTGAACTATTGTTTCTATGAGATACTTGACAATGTGCTCACACATTCAGGCAAGGAACTCGGCACTGTCATCACTCAATATAGCCCTCAAAAACACACATTGAGTATGCTAGTAGCTGATGATGGACAAGGCATCCACAAATCGCTGACCGAGAATGATAAATATGCCACACTAACAGAACCAGAGGCTTTGGAGATGTGTATCCAAGATTCCGTTACCGATGGAAAGGGAATGGGTTTTGGCCTCTATTCTACATCGCTCCTCGTCAGAGATGCTGGACTACGGTTCAACATCCGTTCGGGCGACCATACATTACAGTTGCAAGACGGCAAAACCACTATCAATGCAAGCGACACATGGCATGGGACCATCATCTATTTAAAACTACAAACTGACAAGGAAATAAATCCTTCAGAAGTGGTTGCGAACCGAACCAATGTAGCGGAACAATATAATGAGACATTTTTAATTGACAATGAGTTGAAAGAACTATGGTAACATTTAAGTTCATTGACTATGGCAAAAACCTGGGCACTCGATCTCTTGGGCAGAAAGTGCGAGAGTGCCTGATGCCACTACTTGAAGGGAACGAGCGCGTGGTCCTTGATTTTACTGGCGTGGACGTTGTGAGTAATTCGTTTGCCGACGAGTGCATTGCTAAATTATTGCTCACGATGTCCCTTGCTGAACTAAAATCACGTACCACTTTTCGTGGTCTCAATCCTGTGTCTTCCGAAAGTGTGCTCACCGCCCTTCAACGCCGCCACCTATATATGGAATAGTCCGGCAAGGCCCTGCTCAAAGTCTTCGAAGAATCCGCCAACGATAAAAAGTAGATTCCACACTGTATGGGCGTACTTCCGTGTACGCCCCATAAAATACTACCCCCCCCCACAAAGAGGTACTTTCGGATTTTCTAATGAACGCCATACCTGCTGCAATCAAGGGTCCTATCGCGAGAAAAAGGACTTCCTAAAAAAAAAGACCATTTTGTACAATAAAACAATAGGTGGTGCGTTAAACATTTTAGATTCTCTTTAGTAGAATCGTTACAAGTAGAAACACATGAATCAACTTAACCCCAATAGTATGAGCAAACATCCATACACTGAACCCCAAATCAAGGTAGTACGTTTTACCGTTGAACTTGGCACTAACCTTTCCTCCGAAGGTTCTAAAGCAGGCCAAGGATTTGAGCCCATGCGAGAAAATGAGCAGCACGCCTTAAGCGGAAGTCATTTCACCCAAATATAAACCCTATAAAACAGAAGAATATGAGAAAGCAACTTATAGGGAATGGGATTCTATGTGTCCTAGTGATGGCAATGGCGGCCATAGTTTGTTCGTGCCAAAAGGAGCAGTTGGCGAAAGGTACCTTCTCTGCCACTATGGAGGGATACTCGAGCCGTGGAAGCAAAGTGGTATTTAGTAATAAACAGTTTCACTGGATGCTAAATGACACCATCGCCGCCACAAGACAGATAGAAAACAGCTCCGACTATTCGATGGGACGTTATTGTGCAACCCAAGTGTCGGATAACAATACCGCCATACTGACCTATCTTGTGGAAGATGGAAACTCTGACGTCACAAACGGATCATTCTCTGGCGATTACTATGCCTTTTCACCTGCCAGCATCTATGAAAGTCCTACTAGCGTGACCCTTCCCGCCACCTACTCCACCGACGCAGAAGGTAACCTGATTGGATTTCCTATGTATGCCAAGTCCTCCTCCACCCTACTGAAATTCAAGAATCTATGTGGCATGGTCTGTCTTCAACTATCCACACCCAACACTGTCACCTACATAAGGAAAATAACCCTCACTACCGACCAAAAAGTCAATGGAACGTTCAGCATTTCCGGTGATAATGATCCCACCTTATCATATACAGGTACTCCGAGTGTCCAAGAAAAAAGCGTCACTTTGAAAACACTTGTAGACATCTCAACCCCACACAACTTCTTTATTCCTCTACCAGCAGGGACATATCCTTCATTAGTAATCAAGATATATACAGCCGATGGCAAAACCAGCACCTTGACCCTAGGTAATGGAAATACACTAAATATTTTGCGCAGCCAATACACCCTTATTAACTTGACCCCTACCCAAACCTTCTCACTCAACTTCACTCGTGCCGCTGGGGCCAAAGGGGGATTCTTCTCAGTATCCTCTACCCAAAAGGTCCAATTCTCCCAAGGCAACCTTCAATACCGCGCCATGGACGAGAACAGCGCTCCCCATCACTGGAGATTTGCTGAGAATCAATATGACCATATCTTCACTGAAGATTGGACAACCAGCTCTACTACAAGCCAAATAACAGGCACCTATTACAATGCCGACAGCACTCATTGGGTTGACCTGTTTCTTTGGGGGTCAAGTGGTAAAAATAATTTCTATCCACACAAATTAGACTTTCCATTCAATGGTATTACAAATATTTCAAAAACCGATAATGACTGGGGGGTAAATTGCTCTATATCAAATGGAGGGAATAATCGTAATCTTTGGAGAACCTTAACAAAGGATGAATGGGCATACCTGCTCAATACAAGAGATGGTGCAAATGAAAAATGGGCTAAAGCCACCGTTGCTGGCACAAAAGGACTTATACTAGTTCCTGATGAATGGAATTGCCCTAGCACCATTATTTCTCTCACATACGGTACATCCTCTCGTTATACCAGCAACACTATTGATGCAACCACTTGGCAATATCTAGAAGCATTAGGAGCAATATTCTTGCCCATTACTGGGTATCTTTACCCTACATGGTATATTAATAATACTACTACAATTGGTTATTATTGGACATCCACTTTTAGCCACTACAATTCTGGCTCCTACGCATATCGTCTATCATTTGCAAATGACGCCGACCCTTCCGCCTCGACCGAAAATGATAATGCCTTATGGAAACGTGGCTTCGCTGTCCGTCTAGTTCGCAATGCTGGTAGCAACGAACTGTAATAGCAGTCTCTTTACCTCACACTTATACAAATGCCCGCAGGATTCTCCCTCTGCGGGCATTTGCATTTAAACCCAAATCGGTTATTATACCGGCTTTACAATCAATCTCGTTTTTTCAGGTCTGTCTATGGCAAATTACTAAAAGCAGGATGCTATCCGCTCAAGGGCCTCAAGCAGCGTGGCGCGTGGGCAACCTAAGTTGATGCGGAAGCAGCCACGGTAGTCGTTGCCGCCAAAGGTAGTACCATCGTTGAGAGCCACATGGGCACGCTGCAGCAACCGACTGCGTATTTCCTCATGGTCGAGCCCCATGGCTGAGAAATCAAGCCATGCCAAATACGAAGCCTCAGGAAGCACTGCCTTTACCTGTGGCAACCGCTCGGCAAGGAAAGTGCGCAGGCACTCCACATTGCCCTTCAAATAGACAAGCAACTGTTGAAGCCACTCTTCCCCATGACTATAGGCCGCTTCGGCTCCAACATAGGCAAATATATCGCCACCAGCCAATCCATAGCCATCCAAATAACCAAAGAAACGCTGACGCAATTGTTCATTAGGACAGTAACAAACCGAACTGCCCAATCCTGCGATATTGAACGTCTTGCTTGGAGCGATAAAGGTGATGGAGATATTGCGGGCGTTGTCGCTGACGGTGCTGAAGCTGGTATGTTGATGGGGTGGCAACGTCATGTCGGCATGTATCTCGTCGGAGATAACATTCACATTGTTGCGATAGCAAATATCGGCAATGCGACTCAGCGTCTCTTTATCCCAAACCGTGCCGCCGGGATTATGGGGATTGCTGAGCACCAGCCAACGGGACTGGCGGGCACGCCACTCGAAGTCGTCGAAGTCGATGGCAAAACGCCCGTCGACCACCTTGAGGGGACTGCATACGAGCTGTCGCTGACCATTCTTGGGCAGCGTAAGAAATGGAGGATACACGGGCGTAGTGACCAGAATACCGTCACCTGGATGGGTCATTGCTTGCAGCACAAAAGCTATTCCAGCCACGATGCCAGGGATGAAGTGTAACTCATCGCGAAGGGCAGTAATATGATAGTGGCGCCAAAGCCAGTCTATCACTGCATGCCAATAGCTATCGGGCGCCGTAGGATAGCCCAACACCTCATGCTCGCAACGGCGGCGTAGGGCTTCCATCACAAAGTCGGGCGAGCGGAAATCCATATCCGCCACCCACATAGGGAGCAGATCGTCACTGCCAAAGAACTGTTGGAGAGCGTCGTGTTTGACGCAATTAGTACCCTTGCGGAGGATGATTTCGTCGAAATCCATAAATAAGAGTAAATTGTATCGTATGTATTCTCACTACTGCACCCGCCTGCCGTTATTCCCAGCCAGGCCTTGCGGCAATCAAGTCCGTAGGCGGGAGTCAGCTTTTTCTAAGAAGGTCGATGCTATAATGGAGTCCCACGTTCTCGCGGCGGGCACGTGCCATCTTGATGATAAGGTAGGCGCAGGCGATGAGGTTACGCAACTCGCTCAGCTCCTCGGTGAGCACCGAACGGTTGTAGAGATCCTCCGTCTCGCGGAATATGAGGTTGAGGCGGTCGAAGGCACGCTGCAGACGCAGGTCGCTGCGCACAATGCCCACATAATTCCACATCAGTTCCTGCAACTCGCGCTTGGTCTGAGTGATAAGCACCATCTCCTCATTAAGCACCATGCCCTCGGCGTTCCAATCGGGTACCTGATGGCACAATTCACGTCCTTTGACGCGCTCTATGGCGCTCATGGCTGCATTGTGGGCGTAAACCACCGCCTCGAGGAGTGAGTTGCTCGCCAAGCGGTTGCCACCGTGAAGTCCAGTGCAGGCGCATTCGCCAGCAGCGTAGAGGTGATGGATGGACGACTCGCCATCGCGGTTCACCTTGATTCCACCGCATTGATAATGCGCAGCCGGTCGGATAGGAATCATGTCCTTGGTGATATTAATTCCCAGCTCCAGGCATTTGGCATAGATGGTCGGGAAACCATTGATCAGTTCATCCTTGCCTATGCTTCGGGCATCCAGATAAAGATGGTCAACACCGGCAATCTTCATCTCATTGTCGATTGCACGGGCTACGATGTCGCGGGGTGCGAGCGATAGGCGAGAGTCATATTTGTGCATAAACTCATTACCCTTGAAGTCCTTAAGGATGGCACCGGCACCGCGCATGGCCTCGGTAATGAGGAAGGCTGGTTTCTCGGCAGGGTTGTAGAGCGAGGTGGGGTGGAACTGCATGAACTCGAGGTCGGCCAGCACACCGCGGGCACGGTGGACCATGGCCACGCCATCGCCTGTGGAGACAATGGGGGTGGTGGTGGTGGTGTATACATTGCCCATACCGCCAGTGGCAAGTAGGGTCACTTTGGCCAGATAGGTGTCTATCTGGTTAGTTTTGCAGTCCAGCGCATAGACTCCGTAGCATTCAATGTCGGGGGTGTGCTTGGTGACGCGTTGCCCCAGATGGTGCTGGGTGATGATATCGATGGCAAACTGATGTTCTTTGAGTTCGATATTGGGATGACTGCGCACTGCCTCGAGCAGCCCGCGTTCAATCTCGGCACCCGTATTGTCCTTGTGGTGCAAGATTCTGAACTCAGAATGACCCCCTTCACGATGCAGGTCGAAGCGGTCTCCTGCCAAGCTCTTATCGAAATTGACCCCATACTGAACCAACTCGCGGATGCGGTCGGGGGCTTCGCGGATGGTCATCTCTACCACGTCGCGCTGGCAGATGCCATCGCCAGCCACGAGGGTGTCCTGTATGTGCTTGTCGAAACTGTCGCTGTCGTACATGACGGCGGCGATGCCTCCCTGCGCATAGCGGGTGGAGCCTTCGGCAGCCTCGCCTTTGCAGAGGATGCACACCTTGCCGTAGGGTGCCACTTTGAGGGCATAACTCAGCCCCGCAATGCCAGAGCCGATGACAAGGAAATCAACCTCGTATCTCATATTTCTGCCTTAAAAAAGACGATACCTACTAGATGCCGAAAACCAAACGGAGCGACGGCCAGAAGACGACCACAGCGGCAACCGTGGCCAAGATGGAAAGGATGAAGACTACCACGAAGAGGAGCTTCAGATAGTGCCACATGCTGTTGGTTTGGCGCAGATACTCGACAGTGGGGAGCATGTCGTTGTTGATTCGGGCCTCGTTAGCGGCATGAACGACACGACGCATATAGACAATTACGGGCAGCAGGGCGGCAGCCAACACCACCATGGCAATGCCTCCAAAGCCCAAGAGGTTGTCGAGATAATAGGGTGTGTCCTCAGCGAGGTAGCCGCTGATAAGGAGCATCACGATGCCCCCAGCCACCAAACCCAGCACACTTATCGCTGCCAGAATTGAAAAAACATTCATCGACTTGCCTGCGCGAACAACGTGTTTCTTGCTATTGTTCAAAAGGATAAGGTCATTTTCTTCCATATAACGATACTTTATATTATTTTGCAAATGTAACATTTTTTTCTAAAACAGAGAGAAAAAAGTTACTATTTATTTCAACTTCTCAACCCCTTCTCACGGTTTGCTGTCAAGAAATCCTAGAGGGATAATGAATAATGAGGACTTCTATAAATTGAATGATATGGAGTTAAATAGGAAGTTAAATAGGAAGTATAATAGGACAAATGCTTGGTCGTCAACAGTATTGTCCACTTTAACTCCCATTTTAACTTCCACTTTTACTTCCACTTTTACTTCTTAATTTTGAATTAATAGAACCCTTCTAATATAGGTATCTGGGCAACCTGCGAAAGGATATAAGAATAGAAAAAAATCGCTATATGGAAATATTTCTGTATTTTTGCAAATCGGTTTCGCCCCATGGGAGTGTCCACTGGGCAAGCTGCTAATATATGAAGATAAAGGGTACTAGACTACAAACCGTTGTTTGGCTGCTGGCAGTGGTGCTACTGACCGGATGCCACCGACAAGGAGACTTGGAGGGGGTAGACTTGCGACTACGCGGGCAGGTGGACAGCCACAACAAGTCTTCTTTTGTGTTGCGCTATCAAGACCCCTACAGGGCCATTGCCGAGGCGCGCACAGCCCTCGCCCTGACATACGATTCTCTCCCCTCCTACCAAGATGGGCGATTGCGCGCATACAACAACTTGGCGTTTGGCTACTACATGCTGGCACAGCACGACACTGCCGAAGCCTATATCGACAGCGTGCTATCGATCACACGGCCTGCCTCCCACCATTTGATAAAACAGAGTCCTAACGTCGAGGTGGAGCAACTGATAGCCCAGCTGATGGAGATACGCCTACTGCAGCGCAGTTGTAAGATAGCTGAATCCTATCAACTGCTCTACGACATAGACCGCTCGGCCCTGCTGCGCCGCAGGCAGAGCAACTATCTCTATGCCTATGCGCAGATGGAATACTATATCACCTCGCTGACCCTCAACTACCACTACCGCAACAGCGCAATTGCCTCTTCGTCGGGCACCCGACTCACCCCCAGCACCCAGCGCGCCATGGCCGACCTACTGCAGGAGGTGGAGGATGAGAGGCCCAAGCTGAAATGCGACTATGCCGAGGATATGTCGCTCAATTACGCACTGGCTCACAGCTACTACCGCCTTGCCTCTGCCACAGGCAGCAACGCCCAACTGCTAGCCAAGGCATACCAATACCTAGCAGAGAACCTGAAGATATTGGCCCGACCCAACCAGTACAGCATCTACCATCTGGCCAACGTGTTCCAACTGCAGGCCTTTATCGTGGCCGACACCAATATCCGACCTGTGACCTATCAGCGCCATTGTGCCGCACGGATTGACCAACTGATGCAGTTGAGCGAACCGCTGTACCCCCACGATTCGCTTGTGGCATTGGGCGACTACGGGCTGGACATGTTCAAGGTGTCGACCGACCTATTTTTCCAAACCTCCGACCCCTACCAGCACCTAGGGGCCGTAGTTGCTGCTGCCGAATACTGCATCCGAATCGGACAATACGAACAGGCCTACCAATACTATGCCCGCGCTTTGGCCGACAGCAGCTGGCACGACGGCATGGCGCCTAAGTTTGAGTCGATGCTTTACGACGGACTGATACGCATGGGTTATCCCTCACCGCCCGAAGTGACGCGGCAATGGTATGAGCGCGAAATCGAATTGCTCACCTTTATCCGCCAGAACGAGAGCGCCGACGCCATGCTACAAGACCGTCTGTTGCAGTCCGAAAACCGCAACCAATACTACCTCTTAGCCATTGTGGTGGGCTCCGTCTTCCTATTGCTACTAGGCACCATGGTGGTACTGCTGCATCGCCGTTCCAAGGTGCTACGAGCCGAGAAGGCCGCCCTACAGAAAGCCCGACAACAGAGCATTGAGCGCATTGCCAATGTGGAGACCTGTCTCTCCGTGCTACGCCACGATATTAACCCCTTCCTCACCTACCTCACCAACAAGAAGATGAGCGACGAGATGAGGCAGGAAGTCCTAGACCAACTGTTGCGCACCTTTGCCAACATCAAGAGTTGGACCAACCTCTCTATTCCCAGCGGACTGCAGTTCCAGCCCTCCATCTTTGCCTTGGATGAGGTGTTTGAGAGCGTGTCCGCCTCGTGTGTCCGACTAGACCACGACGTCGACCTTATCTTCTACCCCTCCACCTTGAAGATTAATGGCGACCGCCAGCTGACTGAGATTATGTTGCGAAACCTAGTGAACAATGCCTTACAGCATACCCACGAAGGAAAAGTGACCGTCTACTCGGAAGTATATACCGATGACCCACGTTTTGTGCATATCGAGATAGACGATACTGGCACCGGAATGGACGATGAGACACTCGAAAACCTCTTCCGTGCCGACAAGAAGGTGCAGCCCCTAAACGACCCCACAGCCGACCATGGCACAGGCTTTGGGCTGATACTGTGCAAATACATCATCAAACGCCACGACGACAACACCCTGCGAGGATGCCGTATCTGGGCTGAAAGCGAAGTGGGGCACGGAAGCACCTTCCACTGCCTGCTGGCCGGAGAAGGCAACGAGGATTGGAAGCCCGAACCCTGGAGAAATAAGAATTAACAAGATGTAAGGAACCTATGGAACCTATCAAAATAATGATTGTGGACGATGAGCCCATCATCCGTAAAGCGCTGAAACTTGAACTCAACGGCCAGCCCCACAACGTGGCATGTGGCATGAACGACGACGGGGAGGTAGACTATCGCGGAGTGACCGTGCTAGACACTTTCGCCAACGGAGCCCAACTAATGACAGCATTGGACAGCCCTGTACCACACGAGATGCCCGACTACCTGCTGCTCGACATCGAATTCCAAGGCGAGCCTACCGGAGGCATATTCATAGCCGAACGAGTCCATAAGAAATACCCCAATATCAAGATTGCCATCTTCTCCGGCCGTTTCGACAACCCCCTGCCCGACGAGGGCAACCGCCACGAGCGAATGCTGGAGATTGCACGTGTGGTCTTTGAGTCGCTGCAACATGGAGCCCAGGCATTTGTCAGCAAAAACGCAGCAGGCGGTTTCTCGGTGGAGAACGTCCTCCGCGCCATCGAATCGCTGGAACGAGGCGAACGGTACTACTTCAACTATCCCGTGATGCTGACGCTGAAGGAAGCCGCAGAGCTATACGTGAAGCGCGTGGGCGACCAGAAGTGCAACGTAGTCATCAGCAACACCGAGCAGCAACTCCTGCTCCTTGAGGCCGCTGGATGCACCGCCTCAGAGATAGCCAACGTACTGAAAGAAACCGACAAGACCATACAAGAACGGCAGAAAGAACTCTCACGGAAACTGGACATCGTAAATAAGTCGGGTGCTCGCATAGCCAAAGCCATGCAGTACGGACTGATTGATCCTAAGGAGATTAAATACTTGAAGCGTTAATCCAACCCCTCTCCCCACCCAAAATTGGCACAATTCATCCTTCAAATAGACAAAAGGAGCAGTTTGTCCACCACTTTTTCTGATTCGCAACCATCACAAATCCAGCCTCCCACAATAAAAAAGCAAAAATAATTTTGCCAATTGAGAAAAAGTTTGTACTTTTGCAATCGCTTTTGAAGCAGAAAGGTCGTTTGGCCGAGGGGCTAGGCACAGGTCTGCAAAACCTGCTACTCCGGTTCAAATCCGGAAGCGACCTCACCTAAAAAAGAGACACTCGAATATCGGGTGTCTCTTTTTTCATGTCCATTTTGGGGAGGTCATCTCACCAAAGTAACCGTACCAAACAGCGTTTGGTCGCCTTCGGGAGTATATATATCCCGATAACGGCAACGATAGACGTAGGTGCCCATCGGGCAGGGCTTCCCCTCGTAGGTTCCATCCCACGCCTCATCGGCCGACAGGGAGTGAAACATCAACGTGCCCCGCTGGCTGAAAATCCACATCTCAAAGTCTGTAACGCCTCGTAGTCTGGGGGCGAAAAGCCGATTACTTTCGAGATCGGGGGTGAAGACATTGGGGAACAAAAGAGAAATCTTCTTGAAGGGAATGAGTTTGATGACCGTATCCAAACAGGTAGGTGTGAAAGCTTCCATCATCACCTCTACTGTATCAGGCCACCAAGGTTCGGCCGTGAAAGTAACGCTTTCTTTGTTGACATCTTGATGTACCCCGTTGATATACCAGTGTCGGCCACCCCAACCGCCCCAATGATATTCTCGGGTGCCAGTGCTAAAGTCCTCGACCTTGAATTCGAGATGGTCAAGTGTCAACTCGTCGGGCCACACATGCATTCTTCCCGTTACGAGCACGATTGGGTTGACATTGATACTACCCGAGGTGGGACACTGTTCCATATCACTCCGATAATCGACTTTAAGCGTATAGACCGTAGGTTGCTGTGGGTTGATATGCACCCATGACTGATTCTGCTGACTCTCTAAAGAGGTATCGACCGGTACGGACGTCCACTCGAAATATCGGCCCATCCCTGAGCTATAGAGGTCGTAGCCCACATTTCCCTCACAACGTCGGTGGGGATATAGCCCCACCGGCGACACATCCAAAATAGTCAGATGCATAATGATGATGCTGTCGCATTCATTAAGAACCCGAGGCAGGGTGTCGAAGAAAAGACCCGAATAGGTCAGAATCCGCCCATTGAAATCGTAGGTTTCCCCATCGCAGATGGTATCGTACACATGTACCAAGGTGTCGTGGCAGGGATTCTGTCCACGACCCGAAAGACCACACAGCAGGCAGAATACTGCCAGCCACGCATTCCTACGGATCCATGATATGTGTACAGGTTTCATATCTTAGAAGCTGTTTAATTATGATTGATGAATTTTATTGGCTCTTATGATATTTGGCAAAAATCAGTGGCTCTAGTTTGATAAAAGACTGATTTTTTAGCAGCCTCGAAGAGGCTGAATCTCAATAACCCCATACTAAGCGACCAACGGGAGCGCAGTGTGGGGATAGCGAAACCCCTAC
>JAEEGJ010025122.1_pt1 | contig 12255 bp, 9 predicted proteins | sample 8958761 | NCBI WGS metagenome assembly JAEEGJ01 (sample SAMN16246546, study PRJNA631951) | gut metagenome | biome: gut microbiome; feature: rumen; material: RS-attached | host: Bos | place: Iran: Karaj | collected 2018-10 | reverse complement strand
GCACGCGGATCTTCTGACCACCATCGAGTTCGGACATCAAGTTGTAGTGGAATTCTTCGGGAATGCCGAGGCCCTTGAGGAGCACGGCTGCGTTGGAGTCGGCTTCGTAACCGCCGATTTCGCCAAAGCGCGTTTCGATTTCCATGGCCTGCATGCCCTGTTCTTCGGTCATTTCAGGGAGCGCGTAGAGTTCGTCACGCTTCTTGCCAAGTTCGTAAAGTTCCGGGAAACCCATCATGACGGTTTCGAGGACTGTGTTGTTTTCGTAGGCGAAGTGATCCTGCTTGAGGACCGCGATACGTTCGCCCGGGTCCTTCGTGACTTCACCCGTGTTCGGTTCGAGTTCGCCCGAAAGAATCTTGAGGAATGTGGATTTGCCGGCGCCGTTTGCGCCGATAACACCGTAGCAATTGCCGCGCTTGAAGGAAAGATTTACTTCCTTGAAGAGAACGCGGCTACCATATTGAAGACTGACATTAGAAACATTAAGCATGGCGCCAAAGATAGTAAAAATTGGGGTAAAGCCAAGCTTTCATTTTTATGATTGTAGCTTAAGAAAGTTCGTCATTAACTTAAGAAAGTTCGTCGTGCGGGCGGGGACTTGTGGAATCGTTTGAAATGATGGTGTCACGCCCGACTGGATCGGGCATCTTTTTTCAAAAATGTTATTATTTCAATTAGAACAGTAATTTTTGGAATATGGGGTATTTATGTTATTAAAAAAATCTGCAAAGTATGCCGCTGTAGTATCTATTGCTCTAGCCTTTATGTGCTGCTCCGACACTTCAGATGGGGAAGCAAATCCGGTATCGGGTAATGTTGTTGTGGAATCGTCCTCTGCGAAAGCACTGAGCAGTTCCGCTAAGATTGCGAACAGTTCATCTGCGGCGGCTCCGAAATCCTCTGCGGTAACCCCGGCAAGTTCCGCGACAGTTCCGCCAACCTCGTCTTCCGCAAAAATCGTAAGCAGTTCCGCCACAAAACCCGCGAGTTCATCCGCGAAGGCCGTGCAGTCATCCTCTTCAGTGAAAACAGTGGTTAGTTCCTCCGCGAAAGCGCCCGCATCTTCCGCCACGTCGAACGTTTTCTTCAGCGAAAACTGGCGTCAAGCTTGCCTCGACAAAATTAACGAATACCGTGCAACTGAAAATCTAGGCCCTTTGACGCTTGCTCCCGAAGAAAAGCAGACCTGCACCGACAAGGAAGCCGCCGATGACCTCGCGGAAAACAAGGCCCATGGCCACTTTGGCAACTGCGGGGAATGGGCGCAGAACTCAGGCCCGAACTTCAATACCTCCTGGCGCAAAACCGCAATCGAAGTCTCTGACGCTTACCTCAAAATGATGTGGGAAGACGAAAAGGCTCTAGTCACAAGCGGCGAACGCGACCCGAAAAAAGACGAAGACTACCCCTATATCGGCCATTACCTCAACATGAAGGGCAATTACAAAACTGTCGCCTGCGGCATCGCGCTCTCCGCTGACGGCAAGAAGGGTTGGTTCAACGTAAACTTCTTCTAAAAAATGAAATAGCGAAAAATAAACGTTCCCCATGAGATTCATCGCATGGGGAATTTTTCTCTACATTAAAATATTTACGGGATCCAGAGATTTTTTATCTTTGCGTCTATGATTTCTCGATTGTTTTTTATGGTGTCTATTTTGGTGGCGTTTGTGTTTGCAAATGCTGCGGATTCTGTTAATCTTGATTCTTCGTTATCGGCGAATTCTTCTTCGGATTCTCTCAAATCAAAACAGGCGAAAAAAGGCGGACTTCTCGGAAGCTTGTTCCCTGTTGATGAAGATGAATCAATCCATCAAGGAAACGTCCTCACGGGTGCAACGCTCTTTTTGCTTCAAGCAAATTCTGATGATGATGCGTTGAACATTCTCTTTGGCGATATCTACAAGGCCGAAGGATACACGTTTACGGTAGAGGCTTTTGGCGGATATTTTGTTCGTGATGCAATGGCTTTGGGTTTGCGTGCCGGCTATAGTCGCACTTATGTCGATGTTGATTATTCAATTCTCGAAGATTTGGCAGATATCAAGGAACACCGCAAGTATGTGAGCAATGGATTCTTTGTCCAGCCCTTTCTCAAGAATTACTTGAAAGTCTTAGATTCCAGAACGATATACTTTTTTAATGAAACTTCGCTCACGGTCGAATATTCATACGGCATTTCGCAGTCGGATGATGGCGAGGATGTCTCGAAAACTAGAAATCACGGATGGACTTTTAAATTCGGAATCAATCCGGGGCTTTGCATAATGGTTCTTGACCGTTTGGCGTTTGAAACCTCGGTTGGACTTTTGGGTTTGAATTCGTCATGGCTTGTTGTTGAAGAAAATGATGAAAAACGCAGTGAAGTTTCTTACAACATTGTGAATTTTAAGATAAACTTGTTGGCTCTCGATTTTTCGTTGGTGTATTTCTTTTAAGGGATGAGTATGTTGTTTGAAATTTTTAAACGTACGAAAATTGACTATTGCGCAGGTGCCGCACTCTCGCTTCTTGGATTTGCAGCGGTTATGTCTTTAAATGGATGCACTGCGGATTACGATACATTTGGTACTTCGGATTACCACGACTTTAATGAACTGACGCTTGCGGAACAGGATGTTTCACCTATGGTGAATGCGGCAGGACACCGCATGGAATTTGATTTGGCAGCTCCGTCAAAGTCGAAAAAAACTTGGGATTCGGTAACGGTGGAAAACATCGACATGAGTCATTTTGCATCGCTCCACTTGGTGACTGAAAAAATTTCGGATTTTCCGACAGATTCGTCGGGACTCGATTCGCTGGCACAAAAAGTTTCTTATGCTAAGGAGGCAATCAAGAAAGGCGAAAAAATTGGCGTGCCTTCTAGCCATGTTGTTTATGTTGTTGTTGTTTCTGAAAGCGGAATGAAATCTGTTTGGCAGTTGCAGTTCAATATCCCGAACGTAGAACCGGAAAGCAGTTCTTCTGTAAAAAAGAATGTTTCCAGCAGCTCTATAAAAAAAGCGGAATCAAGTAGTTCTGCAAAAGCGGCAACTTCTAGCAGTTCCGAAAAGAAATCAATATCTAGCAGTTCCGAAAAAAGCGTTCCGGGCAGTTCTTCGTCCGCTGAAGAATCTCCGAAATCCAGTGCGTCTGTGGAATCTAGTAATGCCGGCGGATCTAGCGATTCTCATGAAGAAGCCGCTCCGAAAATTCTTTCGTTTTCTATAGCGGGGAAGGAGGCTGTCATTGATGAAGAACGCAAAGCGATTCACGTCGATGATCTTGATTTCCGCACAAATCTCACATCGCTGGAACTTTCTGAAATCACGCTTTCGGAAGCGGCGACTGCAAATGTATCTATGGGCGAATCGTACGACTTTGGCTCAGGCGTTCAAGTGACGGTCGCGAATGCGAACGGCAAAACCGAGACTTATTCTGTTAAGGCAGGCTACCAGCTTCCGGGGGAAAATTTCAACTCCTGGAAGGGAGACGACGTTACTCCCGATTCCATTTGGGGGAACGCGAATACAATCTTGACGACGACCGAAAAGACCGCGTCCGGTTCAATGATTGGCGCTAAAATCCAGACGGGGTCGGCTCTTACAAAAGTGGCAAGCGGTAGTCTCTACACTGCTGAATTTAACCCGAATGGAGTTGGCGTACTTTCGATGGCGAGTGCTGCGACATGGCCTGACGGCAATGAACTCTTGGATTTCGGCAAGCCTTTTGCCGCACGTCCTGAATTTATGGAAGTCAAGTTCAGCTACGATGGCAAGGGCGACAGCTGCGACATATACATCTTGCTTGAAAGCCGCACCGGCGATAAAAACGTCAATCGCAAATCGAGCGATGTGAACAAACTTGTCGCATCCGCTTGGTTCCGCTCCACAAAAGCGGACAATTCCGGTCGTGAAAATCCAGATGTCGTGAGCGTATCGGAGCCCGACGAGAACAAGATGCGTACGCTCCGTCTCAAGCTCAAATACGGCGAACCGCTTGCTGGCTCTCCGATTGAAAATTCTTCGACATTCAACACGAATCTCAGTTCCTCGAACAAGTCCGCCATCAATAACGGCTTGGTGCAAGGGACAGGCGAAGAGCCGGTGACGCACATTCGAGTGGTTTTTGCATCAAGTGCCGATGGCAACCATTACAAAGGTGCAAAGGGTTCTACGCTCATTGTTGACGAAATGCGACTTATTTATTAGTTGTCACTTCGTTGTGTAATTTCTATCTTGCGGCCCGTGAAACGGATTCATAGGACGATTGCGAAAATTCTCGTAGTAAACGGTTACTTGCCGAAGCTTGGGCTTGCGGCGGTGATTGGGGCTGTGACGGGACTTGTCGCCGAGGCCTTCCATTTGGGGCTAGACTCGGCGGTAGCGTGGGTTCGCAAGCCGTGGACGCATGGACTTCTTCCGTGGTGGGCTTTTGCCGCGGTTCCTGCGATTGGCGGACTTGTGGTCGGACTTTTCATCCACAAGGTCGCTCGTGCACCAGAAACGGCGGGGCAGGGCACCGACAAGATGATTTATTCGTTCCATCATCAGGGAGGCAACGTGCGTGCCCGCGTCGCTCCGGTGAAGTTCCTTGCGAGTATCGTGACGCTTTCGACGGGCGGTTCCGCAGGTTACGAGGGGCCGATTTCGCAGATGGGTTCCGGAATCGCATCGACGATTTGCAAGTTCTTCAAGATGCCTCGGATGATGCGAGGGCAGTTCTTGCTGGCGGGCACGGCGGCAGGGCTGGGGGCGATTTTCAAGGCTCCGCTCGCCGGGGCACTCACATCGGTCGAAATGCTCTACCGTGAAGATTTCGAATCGAATGCTTTTGCGACTTCGATTGTTTCGGCGGTTGTGTCGTTTGCGGTTTATGTATCGTTTGTGGGGACCGCTCCATTGATTGGCGGTGTACCAGTGTTTCCGCTTACAGGCGGTGTGGAGCTGTTTGCATGCGCACTGCTGGGCGTTCTTTGTTTCCCGTTTTCGTACTTGTACGTGCGATGCTACTATGCGTCGGAATGTCGATTCCGCAAGTGGGCGATTCCTGTTTGGCTCAAGCCCGCGATTGGCGGGGCTTCCATTTCGCTTTTGGTGCTTGCATACCCCGAAGTTTCGGGCGGCGGCTTTGAATTTATCGACAATCTGATGGCGGGGCTTGTGCCGCATTCCGCATGGGGCGTGCTATTGCTGCTTGGTGTTGCGCTTGCGAAGATTGCGGCTACCGCATTGACGGTCGGTTCTGGCGGTTCTGGCGGCGTTTTTGGCCCTTCGCTGTTTATCGGCGGTGTCGTCGGTGCTATGTTCGCTGGGTTTTGCGAGCTGCTGTTGCCGGGGGTTATCCGCATGCCCGAAATGTTCATCCTCGTCGGGATGGCGGCGTTTTTCGCCGGTGCGACAAAAGCTCCGATTGCAGGAGTCGTGATGGTCTGCGAAATGACGGGGAGCTACAGCTTGCTGCCAGGACTTTTGATTGCCGCAGTCATGCACGTTGCTTTTTCGCGAAACTGGACGATTTACAAGAGTCAGGTGCTCAACAAGTTTGCTTCTCCTGCGCATCGCCGCGACATGGACCGCGAACTCATCCAAGCGTATGATAAAATCAGTGGGAAATAGGCCACCGCAAGATGCCGCGGGGCCATCGCCGACAGCGCACATCCAACATGCAACTCTGACGACCTTCGTTCGACGAGCACCCAACGTCCGGTAGGCCGAAAGCGGCGATTTGCGGCTGTGAGGGGGCATTTTTTTTGAAAATCTGCTACCAAATGAACTCAAAATTAAATTTTGGTATCACTTTTTAGCAACAAATTAAACGTTTTTTGCTTGAATATCGTGTTTTTTTCTCGAAAGTGTTACCAAATAGGTAAAAAAATGGATTTTGGTAGCACGTAACCCTTTCCTTGGGTGAAAAAAGTGATAGACAACGTAAAAAAACTGCTACCAAATGAGCTGAAAATTGAATTTTGGTATCAAAAAACACCCAAAAACGCTCTCAAAGCCCCTCAAAGAAGCTTTCTGCCCATACAAAAACAGCCCCCGGAATCCAGGGGCTGTTAAATGGAGTATAGAAATTCAAAATTACGAGCAGCGGAGAATTTGGCCTGGGCGGATTTTTTCGCTCTTGAGATTGTTCAAGCGTTTAATCTGCTCGATGGACGTGCCGTACTTGTGGGCAATCTTTCCGAGACAGTCGCCGCGACGCACCTTGTAGAACCTGCTTTTGCCGATTTCCTTCTGGTAAGCGGCTTCGATTTCTTGAAGCTTGTCGGTATCGAGCGTGATGGAAATATCCCTGAACGTACCTTCGGCAAAATCATAGACAGTTTCTGGGTTGATATAGATTCCGTTGTAGCGCATTTCGAAATGCAAATGAGCGCCAAAGGAACGACCTGAGTTGCCGCCGATGCCAAGCGTATCGCCGGCCTGGAGTTCATCGCCGACCTTCACCTTCCAGCGTTCTAGGTGTGCGTAAAGCGTGGTGAGTCCGTTGCCGTGGTCCAGAATTACATAACGACCATAACCCTTGCGGCGGCCCTGGTTGCGTACTTTGACGACCTTGCCTGCGAATGCGGCGACAATAGCGCGGTTTTCTCCATGGCAGAGACCGAGATCGACTCCACGGTGCATGCGGTGCTTGCGCGGGCCGTAATGACCGGCAATGCGGCGGCTTTCCGTCGGAATGATGGATGTCGTCATGTCAAGCACAAAAAGCTTTTCAGGGGCACCTGTTGAAGCGGAATCTGTCGTCGCCTTGATATCGGCATCAGCTTCGGCGTATTCGCGTGCGGCTTCTTCGGTATCGAGACTATCGCTGTTGAAAACTTCGTGGCCTAAGTCTTTAGCCTCATCATTGGACTTCTGCTTGGCTTTTGCCTTGGCACCGAGCTTCGACTTGCGAGACTTGCCCTTTTTGTTGGTAAAGTTACTTTCGTTGATAAAGAACTTTCCAACGGAGGGCGATTCCGCTTCGGGAGCGAATTCAGTATTCTGGATTCCGTCGAGGGGTTCGATTAAATCCGTGTTTCGAGATTCAATGAGTCGAGGAACAATTTTTCCGGCCAACGCGTCATCTTTTGCAAACAGCGCAATTGGCAAGATTCCTGCAATGAGTATAGTTTTAATCTTCATAAAAAACAAGTATTATATATATGGGTTCAATTATACTCATTTTCTTCAATTTTGTCACTAGTTATAAACATATTTAAAACTGACATTCTCACAAATTGTGAAATTTCGCTAATTTCGGGGATTTTTTTGCGTTTTTTGTGTGTAAAAAATTGTTCAAAATAAGGCGAAAAAATAATGTTCATAATTTTTTCGAAAATTAAAACTTGTATGTAAAATGTAATAAATACGTAAACTTCTAAAATCACTAAGCATCCAATTTGAGACATTTTATTTCGTAATATATGAAGTATCAATGACTTGCATAAATCAATTTTTCCCAGATTTTACAACATTGACTTTTTTTTTACAAGAATAAATTCCTTGATTATCGAATGGTAGAGGCCCTTCATGAGCCATGCTAGAGCAATACTCCGTCGTAATACTCCGCTTGGCAGTGGACGTGCGCTACTAAATAAAAAACGCTCCCACTCTTTCGAACGGGAACCGTTTTCCTGAATCAATCAGTACTAATTAAAGACTGATCAACCCTTCCGTATCCTTAGACATGGCATCGTAGAATGCGTAGCGGGCGTCGGTATGAGACTCCGCATTCAACTATCGCATATAGGAACTTATGGAAGTTGAATGTTCCGCGCTTCGAAGGCTACTTAAGAGTAGCCTCCTCCGCTTGGTAGCCTTCTGGAGGTCGTCGTAGAGCTTCTTGGCCACTTCCGGATTGTTACGGGTGAGCTGCTGGTAGCGGTTTTCGGTGTAGATGTATTCTGCAACTGGGATCGTCGGCTTCTTGGAGTCGAGGATAAGCGGTGCCTTTCCTTCGGCGGCGAGAGCCGGATTGTAGCGCAACAGTGTCCAGTAACCGGAATCCACAGCCATTTTCTGGTGATTGAGCTGGCTGTTGAGATCGAAACCGTGGTTGATGCAGGGGCAGTGGCAGATGATCAGCGACGGACCACCGTGAGCTGGAGGCGACAACTATCAAGTTGTCGTCGTAGGCGAGAGCACAAGTCTATCGGATTATCCCTTTTGCAATAGACTTGTGCGGTAGTGTTTGTGCTTCCGCTTCCTGGAGAACCTTCAGTGCCTGGGCGTCGTTTGCGCCGAGGGCAATGCGACCCAACTATGACAACCGTTTGCGCTAGACTCTGGCGTAGCACTCCGATAGGCGCTCACTCCCACCTAAAGGTGGCCATGTACACTAAGGCAACACAGTTGCCAAGTGGTCAAAGGTCGCCTCCGACGACTCGTTATGACGAGTCGCCTACGGCTCACAGCGTGGTCGAGACCACCGTAACCGATATCTCTTGGGCGTTCCCCGTCTCGGTGCCCCGCCGCCGGGTCGGGCTATATTGCAAGGCCTCCCGTGCGCACCTGCGGCACGCCCGCGCGAGTCTTGTCCCCAAAGGGGTCACTATCCCTAACGCGGATGCTGAGAAAGACGGTTCTATTGGCATTGCTCCTCGCATTTTCGAGAAGAAAATCGTGAATCCTAAGCCCGTTTCGAGAGAAGACGTCCTGGCTGCTCAGAACGCCTATAACAGTGTCATGTCCATCGCAAAGTTTTCCTTTTAACAATGGACTTGTCTTCCTTCGACTTTCTGCCCCTTGGCGAAGATACCGAAATCTTGCCGTTCGACTGCAATGATGCCGATTTGAACAATTTTCTTTTTGACGATGCCAAGAATTATCTTAGTGACCTTATGGCAGTCACTTATCTTTTTGTGGATCGTCAAGCGAAGAAAACTGTTGCCTATTTTAGCCTTTTGAACGACAAGGTTTCGTATGACCCCGAAGAACGTTCTCTCTGGAATAGGATTAACCGCAGAATATCGAACAACAAACGCCGCAAGACCGATCCTTCGGTGAAAATTGGTCGTCTCGCCGTTTCAAAAGATTACGACAACAAAGGCGTCGGTAGGGCAATTCTTGATTTTATCAAGCATGCCTTCACGAACGGCAATCGAACTGGTTGCCGCTTCATTACGGTTGATGCGTATGCCAAGGCGACGGGGTTCTATATTAACTCTAATGAATATCAATAAATTTGATTTTGTATAAGTGTTGTTTTCTGTATCCGCCTAATTAAATGCATTCATGACGGTTTTTACTCATTTTATTTTTGTAAATTTTTTTGTTATTGCAATCAAGTCGCAATCCCTGAAAAAACATTCCTGAAATGAAAAATGAGCCCCGAGAGGGACTCATGAAAAAAAGGTGAAATCCTAAAAATGGATAAATTGATTGTTTGTTAGGCCTGCGACAGGTGGACTAAAAGATCTTGACGGAATGAATTCTGTCACACAATGCATTCGTGGTAACGATGGCAATGAACTTGTCGTCGTTTGCGCAGAGCGGAGTTGCTTCTGCCGCGAAGAAACGATTGTCTCCATTTACAACCTGATACCCAAGGTATGCGAACGGCTTTATTCCCACGCCTGTTATCTTTTTTACGACTTTATCGAAGTCTTCTTGCGCTTCTTCGGTAATCTTGAAGTCTTCGTTAAGTAAAACTCCGCCGACCTCTTTAGACGGGGTGCCGCATAGCACAGAGTTGAAACTGACAAGCGCAATCTTGGAAATTTCGCCTGGAACGAAGATCTCCTTGAATATGATAAGGACAATATTCTTGGTTGCATTCTCATCAACCATGATTTGTTCAGCAAGAACGCCATGGTTGTTGCTTCGTGTACCGAGATAAGCGACAGGACGGTATTTTGCGCCTTTTTGTGCTAGCTCCAATGCCGTGAAAGCTGAAGCAATTTTTTCGGGCATGCCGTCAATGACTACATGAACATTGTCTTTATCGGTGTTTGCGCATTTGGCTGTGACTATGTCAGATATGTTGATAATTTGCCCGTCAGGCAACATCACGATATTGCCATGAACCGGCTCAACGGAAATACCTTCGATTTTCTGCTCCAAGTTGACGAAAAAATATACGACAACATGGTTTTTGGTGTTGTCTTTATCAAGGAGGGTTTGCTCGCCGAGTGCGGCATACCATGTACCGGCGACAACTTTCGTGGCTAACAGCGCTAACGGTTTGTAGCTAGCGCCGACACCTTTGTTTAGCAACTCAAATGCCTTGTCTATTTCTTCGGGCAAGTTCTTGACAATGATGTTGATGAACCATCCGCCGCAAAGAGGGAATGTATTTTCTGCCATAATGTTATCTCCTTGATTTTATATAAGTGTTATTTTCTCTATCCACTTAATTAAATGCATTCATGACGGTTTTTACTCATTTTATTTTTGTAAATAAATTTTTGTGGTTAGTGTGAATTGTTCATAAGGTGATTTCATGTGCAAAAAAAACGCGATCCATGGATACTGGAGCGCGAGAAAGCTAATGATGTTTGAACTCATGTTGGCGTTACTTTACCATCTATGTAAGTCCAAAGGTTTGTTTCTTTATCGTCTTGAACGATTGCAGCGATGATTAATTTGCCGTTTTCTTCTTTGGGGCCGAAAAGTACCATTCCTTGATGTTTGTCTTTCATGGAATCCATAGGAGAAATGTAGGTGTAAATGCAGTTGTCTTTTGTCGCTTGGTAATTCTCGTCTAGTTTAATGATATAGTTATCCAATACGAGATATAAAGAATCTGTTGTTACCCAAGATATTCTTGTCTGCTGTTTTCCTTCAAGTTTGAATGATGATTTTACGCCACTCATTTCATTTGTATTGGTGTCAAATTCGAATATATATACGCTGTTGTTATCACAAAGACATGCAAAACTTATTTTATTATTGTTGTAGGTTATATCATTGTATATAATATTTACGTTTTCATTGCAAGCAGGACCTGCTATATGAGGACCTGCTATATGTACTATTTTATATGATGGTTTTGAAAATAGATCTTCTATCATGGTGAAAAGATGAATTTGTTTTTTACATACTGCAATCCACCAAATCGTATCATTTGAGCTGCGAAGCATTTGGCTGAATAGAATTTCATTTTTTTTAATCTGTCGTTCAATGTGGAATGTAGCATTTGTTTCGTGAACATCATTGCTGATTCGGAATAAAGATGCATAGCACATCATTTCATTGACGGGTGTGGAAAAGCATTCGTTAATAGCCAAACATAACTGTCTTTGTGGAAAACTAAAAGTTGCATTAGTGTGATTCGTGTTTGAGCTAGAACCTAAAAGACTTCCCCCAAAATTTCTATTTTTAAAAGGAATCCATTCAATAAGGTCTTGGCTGAAAAATAATTTGGAATAGGTATACATATAGTAACCAATTGATATATTATCAACGAATTTTCCTGTGTTATAAAAGAAATGATTATTTCCGATTCCTTTAGAATAGAAAGGTAAATTCTTACACACGCCTTCTTTTTTCCATCCAGTACAGCGAATTGTAAATTCTGTGGATGTTTCGCAACCGTTTCTTTCAAGTACCAGTTTGAACGTTGTATCTTTATTGATTTTCACGTTGTCGGGAGAAATTTCTTTTTCCTGACCGTTTTCGTCTTTTTTATATAAAGTAGAATTACATTTTTCTGAATTACCGCCATGCCATTTGATTGTCGCCTCGTCTCCCTTGTGTATCACATGGAATTTTTGGCCTTTAGAATCGAGTGCAGTAGCAACTTTATAGCCTTCAGAATCAAAGACAGAGATTTCGTCAAAATATGGAGCTTCAAATACTGGTATTTTCAGAGATGTGATACGGTCGTCTTTTTCAAGGTTTAAAGTGAATACCCGGTCCCGATCTATTGCTGGTAAATCGGCTTCCTGTATAATATCTCTTTTTTTGCTTGGGACGTCCTTGAATGTGATTACTTCTCCGAGTTCATTATGTAAAGAAACCTTGCATTTATAAATATTTCCGTTTGCCCATTGCAGGCTTGCCGTTTCTCCATGGGGTATAGCATTCGCTTCGTTTCCATTGGCGTCGTATAACTTTATTTCATCGACAAAGGCTACTTCTTTGGCCGTTATAATATAATCTTGTTCTATATCTTTATCGTTGTCGTCAAAATCTACAAAATGTACGGTAACATTGATAGCTTCATAATCAGTGAATATGGCATCAAAAAGATATGGTTCTATAAGTTGAATGGTTATATTCAAATCTTGTTCAGGTTGTGTATCAGTGCCGTTTATATTTTCTGATGGAATGTTGTTTT
>JAEEGJ010025120.1_pt1 | contig 12257 bp, 7 predicted proteins | sample 8958761 | NCBI WGS metagenome assembly JAEEGJ01 (sample SAMN16246546, study PRJNA631951) | gut metagenome | biome: gut microbiome; feature: rumen; material: RS-attached | host: Bos | place: Iran: Karaj | collected 2018-10 | reverse complement strand
TTGCAAGCAAACTGAAGACCAAACAAATTATGGATGACGAAATAAAGGACGATGAGATCCTCGAAGAAGACGGTGGTGAGTACCAATCGTCGGAATTGGAGGGGGGCGTAGAAGGCCACTCCGACTATAAGCCTGTGAACCGTTTCGATGCGGCAGCAGTACACCACCTGTCTGGCATGTACCAGAACTGGTTCCTGGATTACGCTTCGTATGTAATCCTGGAGCGCGCCGTACCCAATATCGAAGACGGTTTCAAGCCCGTGCAGCGGCGTATCATGCACTCCATGAAGCGCATGGACGATGGCAGATACAACAAGGTGGCGAACATCGTAGGTCACACCATGCAGTTCCACCCCCATGGCGATGCTTCCATCGGCGACGCCCTGGTACAATTGGGACAGAAGGATCTGCTCATCGACACACAGGGAAACTGGGGTAATATTCTGACAGGCGACAAGGCTGCTGCACCACGATATATTGAGGCCCGACTGTCGAAGTTTGCCCTTGACACTGTGTTTAATCCCAAGACCACAGAATGGCAACTCTCCTACGATGGACGTAACAAAGAGCCGATCTCACTGCCTGTAAAGTATCCCTTGCTACTGGCACAAGGCGCAGAAGGTATCGCCGTCGGACTCTCGTCGAAGATCCTGCCACATAACTTCTGTGAAATCTGCGACGCTGCCATCAGTTACCTGCACGAACAAGAGTTCCATCTCTATCCTGACTTTCAGACGGGCGGCAGCATCGACGTATCCAAATATAACGATGGCCAGCGAGGTGGCGTATTGAAGGTTCGAGCCAAGATCGAGAAACTAGATCAGAAAACACTCGTCATTCGGGAACTGCCCTATTCCAAGACCGTTGGTACGCTTATCGAGAGTATCACAAAGGCTATTGAGAAGGGAAAGATTAAGGCCAAACGGGTCGACGACCTTACCTCTGCGCAGGTTGAGATACAAATCCACCTGATGCCTGGCGTTTCAAGCGACAAGACCCTTGATGCCCTTTATGCCTTTACGGACTGCGAGATCAACATCTCACCCAACTGTTGTGTCATTGCAGACCAAAAACCACAGTTCCTGACAGTCTCTGATGTTCTTAAACATAGTGTCGAGCGCTCGAAAGACCTTATCCGCCAGGAATTGGAAATCCGCAAGAACGAATTGCTAGAGCAACTGCATTTCTATTCACTCGAGAAGATTTTCATCGAGGAGCGTATCTATAAGGATAAGAAATTCGAGCAGGCCCCGACCATTGACGCCGTCTGCGAGCATATCGATGATCGCTTAACGCCTTACTACCCCAACCTTGTGCGTGAGGTAACAAAGGACGATATCCTCAAACTGCTTGAAATCAAGATGCAGCGCATCCTGAAGTTCAACAAGGACAAAGCGGATGAGTTGATGGCCCGTATCAAGGCGGAGATCGAGGAGATTGACCGCGATCTGGCAAACCTCGTGGAAGTGACAGCCAGCTGGTTCCAGTTCCTTAAGGACAAGTATGGCAAGGAGCATCCGCGCCTCACGGAGATCCGCAACTTCGATACCATCGAAGCGACAAAAGTGGCAGAAGCCAATCAGAAACTCTACATCAACCGTACCGACGGCTTTATCGGCATGGGGCTGAAGAAGGATGAGTTTGTCTGCAACTGCTCCGACATCGATGACATCATCATTTTCTACAAAGACGGTAAATACAAGGTAATCCGCGTAGCCGACAAGGTCTTCGTAGGCAAGAACATTCTCCACGTGGCTGTCTTCAAGAAAAACGACTCGCGCACCACCTATAATGTGGTCTATCGTGACGGAAAGAAAGGCTGGTACTTCATGAAGCGCTTTAACGTGACATCGATGACCCGCGACAAGGAATACGACCTGACGCAGGGAACACCAGGTTCGAAGGTGATGTATTTCACTGCCAATCCTAATGGCGAGGCAGAGATCATCAAGGTAACACTCGATCCCAACCCAAAACTGAAGAAAATCTTCATTGACCAAGACTTCTCCAAGGTGATGATTAAGGGACGCGGCTCGAAAGGTAATCTGCTGACGAAGAATCCCGTACACCGCATCGGTTTAAAGAGTCACGGTCACTCAACCCTTGGCGGACGCAAAGTGTGGTATGATCCTGACGTGAACCGCTTGAACTACGACGACCACGGACGACTGCTTGGTGAGTTCTTCGATGAAGACCAGATTCTGGTGATTCTCGACAATGGCGATTTCTATCTGACCAGCTTCGACTTGAACAACCATTTTGAGCCAAACATCCTACGCATTGAGAAATACGATGCAGACAAGATCTGGACAGCTATCCTCTTTGATGCAGACAATCTGGGGTATCCCTATCTCAAGCGATTCCAGATGGATGCCTCGAAGAAAAAACAGAACTGGCTCAGCGATAACCCGTCCTCGAAACTCATCCTACTGACAGATACCGTCTATCCGCTCATCAAGGTCACCTATGGCGGAGTCGACGAGTTCAGGGGAACTGAGGAAATAGATGCAGAACAGTTTATAGCTGTCAAAGGCTTTAAAGCCAAGGGCAAGCGTCTCAGCACTTATCAGATTGAAAGCATCGAGGAACTGCCGCCCGTCCGTTTCCCAGAAGAACTGGAAAATTCAGATAATCCGGAAAATTCGGATGACCCGGAAGAAAACCTAGACCCCGACGAAGGAAAAAGTGAGCAACAGATACGCGACGAACTGACGGGTCAACTACGATTATTTGATGACGAATAAATATTATAAATGTACACGCGCGAATGAGTGGAGGGACTCTTTTTTGCCCAAACATTTGGCAGAGTCAATAAAAATGCTTAACTTTGCACCCACTTTCTATTGAAATAGGCATACGGAAGGCGCCTGTGGCGGAATTGGTAGACGCGCTAGACTTAGGATCTAGTGTTTATGACGTGCAGGTTCGAGTCCTGTCAGGCGCACTTTCGCTACAAAATGACCTAAAAATCAAAGAAAATCAATTAAAAACAAAAAAAAACTTAAATATTTCTTGGAAGTTTAAAAGAAAATTCATACATTTGCACCGATTTATGCATTGAAATCATATATATATGTCTAATTATAATTTAAAAATCAATGAAAAAGAAAATTATTAATGGTATTCTCTTAGTGGCATTCTTGTTTGCTACTACGAGTGCATTTATTTCTTGTAAGGACACTGATTCCGATGTGCAGACAGAGCTGAATGCCAAGTATGCCACACTTGAGCAGAAGTTGGTTGCACTGCAGAAACTTGTAGACTCAATCAACCCTTGCACATGTGACAAGGATGCAATCAACAAGAGACTCGAAGCTTTAGAAGCTGCTGTTAAGACCATTCCAAGCCTTGACGGTTATCTGAAGACTGCTGACCTGCCCGCACTGGTTCAGGAGATGTTAAAGGACTATTACACCAAAGCTCAGGTGGATGCTTTGCTCGCTGACTATGCCAAGAAGAGTGAGCTTCCAAAGGATGTTGATCTTTCTAACTACTTCACAAAGGATCAGATTGCCGAACTGCTGAACGAATATGCAAAGAAGGGTGATATTGTTGAGGTTGACCTCAGCAAGTATCTGACTGCAGAGCAGATCAACGCTTTGCTCGCTGATTATGCAAAGAAGGGTGATATTGTTGAGGTTGACCTCAGCAAGTATCTTACTGCAGAGCAGATCAATGCTTTGCTTGCTGATTATGCCAAGAAGAGTGATATCGATCCTGGATTAACAGAGGCTGCGGTTCTTACACTGATTAGTAATCAGTTGGCTCCTTATGCTAAAAAGACTGATATTCCCGACACCTTTACGAAGGACGAGATCATACAGATCATCGCTGAGACCATTGACTATGTTGATTACAGCGTAAATGCTATTTACATGACCGAGGTTACCAGCCTCAGCATTGATCAGGTAGTGAACCCCATCTTTGGTTTCATCAGCCCTGTAGGCATCAATTCTAACATTCTGCTCGCATGCTTTGGCGAAAAGGCTGCACGTGACATCTACTTCCCGAAGGGAGCTGACGAGCCCATTCTTTACAAGGGAGAATACTTCCTTGAGGGTGCTGGCAACGCTGGTAAGATTTATGTCACTGTAAACCCAAGTTCTGTTGATTTCACAGGTAAGACCCTGAAGCTTGTGACCACTGCTGGTAATGAGGCTCCTGTTGAGCTGAGTCCGCTGGTTGAGTCTAATAAGGAGCTGAAGTACATCACCCGTGGTGACAACGCATTCTATGAGGCTTATGCAACCATTTCTGAAGACAAGCTTGCTAACGCATACTTCTCTTTGGAGCCCACAGATATGAATGCATTCAAAGATGATCTGAAAGCCCTGATTAAGACCACGAATAAAGCAACTATCGCAGAAATGATTCAGACCGTTGCAAACATTGTTTTTGCAAACACTGTTCCCGCATATCGTCTGCAGGCTGCATGGGGTGATAATTATTACACCTATTCTTCTGCAAGCATTGCTGCTATCGCTATTAAGCCGCTGTCTTATACATTCGATCTTTCCAGTGAAGGTAGTTATGAAATTGATGGTAAGAGTCCTATTTCTGCTCTTGAGCGTCTTGAGACCAAAGTTGTTAACAAAGCTACTCAGTCTGAAAGCAGACGCGCTCAGATCTGGCGTTGGTTGAACAAGTTCAATAAGGAGACAGAGAAGTGGTTGAACAATGTTAACTGGGCAATTCAGCCTACCTTGTTCCTTGACGTTGATAACCAGATCTTCCGTCCTGGCGTAGAGGAATTCCGCGAGGTTAAGGCCGGTGAGATTAAGTTCCTCCCATCTTCTTGGACTGCTGAAGTTTTGGCACCTGCTTACAAGAAGTATGTGGCTATCACAAGTGTTAATGGAACTCCCGTCGAGGCTAATGATCCTGTTAACGCAGGTCTGCTGGGCAAGGTAATTCCTGGTAGTGTTGACGAGATTCCTTTCATTGTCGAGGCTGGCAAGACATACGAGATTCAGTATTCAGCTGTTGACTTTGAGGGTAACATCAGAACACTCGAGTACAAAATTAAGGGTGTTAAATAAATCGTAGTATTCAATAACGAAAATGAAAATGAAAATGAAAAAAACTATATTGTCTTGCCTGCTGGCACTGGGATTCCTTTCGGCATCTGCACAGGATCAGCAGCCAACGACGGAATACGTTTTCAATCCTCACTGGTATGTTCAGATCCAGCCGTTAGGACTTCAGCACACGCTGGGTGAGGTTGATTTTGGCGATTTGAATTCATACACCGTTCAGGCCGCTCTTGGCCGTCAGTTCAGCCCGATATTCGGTGCCCGCCTCGCTGTCAATGCTTGGCAGAGCAAAGCTGGTTCTGAGCTCAATGGACAGACTTATCTTTGGGATTGGAAGTTTGTTGCTCCATCAATTGACTTGACAATCAATCTCTCTAATGCCCTTTGCGGCTATAACCCCAACCGTGTGTTCAACTTCGGTTTGTTCCTCGGTGGTGGTGCCAACATCGGCTTTAGCAATGACAAGGCTGCTGATCAGCAGGTTGCCATGAACCAGAGACTTGGTGTGAACTCACTGGAGTATCTTTGGGATGGTTCAAAGGTTCGTCCTTTCGCACAGGGTGGTATCTCAGCTGATTTCAAGGTGAGCGACGCTGTAAGCATTGGTCTCGAACTGAGTGCCAACACTCTTAGCGACAAGTACAACTCTAAGAAAGCAGGTAACTGGGATTGGTATTTCAATGCGCTCGCTGGCGTGAAGATCAACCTTGGTCCTACCTATACCACCCGCGTTATCCCTGCTCCAGAGCCCGAGATTCGCTATGTAGAGAAGGTTGTTGAGAAGATTGTGGAAGTTGAGAAGCCCGCTCCTGCTCCTGTGATTGAGCCGCTGCGTCGTGACATCTTCTTCCTGATCAACAAGACCAATATCCGTCCTGAGGAGTCACAGAAGGTAAAGGACATTGCTGATTACATGAATGCTCATCCTGCATCAAAGGTGATCATCACTGGTTACGCAGATGCTGGTACAGGTAACAACAAGATCAACGACCGTCTGGCTGCTGGACGTGCTGATGCCGTTGTTAAGGCTCTTAAGAAAGAGTACGGTATTGCTGAGTCTCGCATCTCTTACGACAGCAAGGGTTCACGCGTACAGCCGTTCGCAGAGAACGATATGAACCGCGTAAGCATTTGTATTGCTGAGTAATCTGAATCAGAATTAGAATCGATAATAATGCCCAACCCGGCGTCGGAATCGAAAGATGAAGAACGTGGGGTTGGGTTTTTAAATGAAACAACATGAAAAGAGCAATACTTACAAGTATCATTGCCACAATGGCTTTCCCTCTGTTTGCACAACAGTATTCAGGTCCGGGCTACTACAGGCTCAAGAACAGAGGTGAGGCAGGCAGATACATATCTATTGAAAATGATAAAGTCAGCGAAGAAAGCAAGAAAGTAAGTTTTTCTGGTGGAAAGAGCGTATATGCAGCTATGGAATCACTGAAAACAGTGAAGAATAAAGACTACGTTCCTGGTACAATCATGTTCGTTACTGGACAAGCGTCTGATCTGACCTTAGAAGCACAGGGAGAGAACACTGCCGATCTCTTAGACAAGTTCGGATACAGTGGATACAAGTTGAAAGCCAATAGCCAAGGAGAACTAAATACCACCTACTCAGGCTATCAGATTGACATGATCGACTTTGGCTTCGACTATCCTGTGAGCAGGGATGGATTCTGCGCAGTAGCCACGTTAAACTATATTCGCACAAACGATATAAAATACTATGCCCTTTGGGACTTTATTAAGATAGACAACGAAAACGAATACTTCGGCATCTATCCTAATGAGAACATCAAAGTGGGCGACAAGTATTACACGACTATATTTACCACCTTTGCCTTTAAACTGCGTGAAGGCATGAAGGCATACTATATCGATCAGCATAACTACACAGGCAGTATTCAGGAACCTATAGCAGAGCTGAAAGAGATCACAGATGGCATCATACCTGCTGCCACTCCTGTCATTATAGAATGTTCTTCAAACTTCGTATCCGACAACAAGGTAACCTTGCTTATGGAGGATCAAAGTCCTATCACAGGAAATGAACTTAAAGGCAGGGTATTTTGCTTTGTACCCAGTGAGAAGGAGGATCAGAACATGAAGAATGCCCTTGCCTTCAACGAGAGTACCATGAGGGTTCTGGGCGTAAAGGATGGCAAATTGGCAATGGTGGCTGATAACAACAGTGCATTGAAGAACATTACCAAGTCTAATGGGGTTAAAGAAAGGTATATCCCTGCCAACAAAGCATATCTGCCTATCAGTTCATCAGATACAGCTGCCACTGCCAATGGCGTCAAGCTGCTGCTGCCCGATGAATATGCCGCTGCTACCAGCATTAGCAAGGTCGTAAGCGAAGAGAAACCCACCAAGGAAGGTATCTACACGCTCACTGGCGTAAAGGTCAAGGAAGGCAACGCTTCAGAAAACCTGCCAAACGGCATCTATATCATCAACGGTAAGAAACAGGTGATCAGATAACCGTCAGGCAATTTACAATAACCCGTCCTTATTCGATGATAAGGACGGGTTATTTGTCAATAAGGCAGGGTTATTATTTGCCAGAGAGGTACTTTTCAATGTGGCAATCATGCTGCTTGGTCTCACGGTCGTAGTTAATACCGACAAGCAACAGATTATCTGTATACTGAACCACTTTTGCAGGATAATCCCTACCTATTATCAGAATATATTGTAAACGAAACGGACGTCAAGAACCGGAAAGACTTTAAACGTCTTGGCCAAGCTCACATAGTCGCCCACCTTGCCTGATATATTACTGACATCCTTTGTCAGATTGACGCCTTCATGGGTAATGATACTGGGGGAACCGCCCCAAAACATAGCGCCTAAATCGACCGCTATATGAAATTTGTCATTGTTTTTAAGCAAACGACCTCCATAGCCAATGCCCAGATAGGGTTTAAAGGCATTGGTCTTGACCTCTGCCCTGACCATGCCGTCGTTGCCGGGCTCCATCATATAGGGTTCGCCATCATCAAAATCTCCGACATGCATACCCATTCGTCCATAACGCATAAAACGGTCAGCCAACTTTTCTATCAAATCTGTTTCGTTCAACTCCCAGGATCCGACGGATATCACAGGAGGATAAGGCCATCCTTGCTCGTATGAAGCCAGGGTCTTATCACGCATGGTATTATAGATACCGACAGCCAACAAGGTCGGCATGGCCTCTGTGGCATTATAGGCCTTGGCAATCCTCGACGGGCCCAAAAAGAAACCTGCCGTGACGTGCCAGCGCTTGTCTTTCTGGAAGGGAAAGACATCGACCAAGAACTTGAGATTGTTATAAGTAGGCATGCCGATCATCTCAACCCGGTCCTCCACCTCATAGCCTGTTACCTGATTCAGCGCATCTGCCATCTTGTCGAACTTCGTCTGCACCCGATTTCCATTTGCATCGTATTTGTTCTCAGGCGTATCACCCACCTGAACACCAAAATACATGCTTTTATGGAAGGAGGGCATGAAGGCGTAGCCTATTCGCAACTGGGCATAGTCAGTAACGGGTGTAGACACATCGAATCCTATACCAGTTGTACCCAAAGTGACAGAGGCATCCAGATGAGTAAACACATGGAGTTCGTTGAGTTTCTCCCTCAAAGAACCCTGTGCTGATGCGGAAAGACCACAGGCAGCTACAACAATATATATTATTAATCTTTTCATCTCCTTATATTATTTCATTCTCCAACTCCCATTCCGCTCTACCATTGGCACAACGATCTCCTCGTTCACGGAATCGCCAAAACACAAGACCAGAAAGACATTCGTATAATGCAACGTTGTATCGGTAGCAGCATTGGAAACACGAATATCGAGAATCCCATGGTGATTCTGATTCTGCTGGGCCATAAACTGGCGATAACACGTCAGCAACTGCTCGCGATAATCGTCAGGCAGGCTATCTGCTCCATCCTTTCCTTCTAGAAAGGCCTCGTATTCACCATTCATCAAATGCATATAATAACCTTTCGCAGCGATGGATGCCATCTCTTCTGGCGAGGGATTCGAACAAGCAAAAAGTAAAAAAGTAAAAAGGTAAAACGGTAAAAAAACTAACGCCTTCAGCCTTCGCTGATTATTATATTTATTATTCATCATTTTATTTCTTACCTTTTTACTTTTTTACCTTTTTACCTTTACTTTACTTCTGGCGGATAAACACATTAATGGGTGAGCCAGTAAGCGTCCAGTTCTCACGGATCTTATTCTCCAAGAAGCGCTTATAGGGCTCCTTGACATACTGAGGCAGATTAGCATAGAACACAAATGTAGGTATCTGTGTATCAGGGACCTGCGACACATACTTAATCTTGATATACTTTCCCTTGATAGAAGGGGGCGGGAAGGCCTCGATTAAGGGCAGCATCACCTCGTTAAGCTTCGTCGTTCCAATACGCGCCTTGCGGTTCAGATAGACCTGTTTGGCTGTCTCAAGCACCTTGAAAATGCGCTGCTTGGTCAATGCAGAAGCAAAGATAATGGGGAAATCTACAAACGGCGCCATACGTTTACGAATGGCATTCTCGAAGGTATCGATGACCACCTGGCTCTTGTCTTCCACCAGGTCCCATTTATTGACGACAACCACCAGACTCTTGTTGTTCTTCTGGATCAGCTGGAAAATATTCATATCCTGCGCCTCAATGCCTCGGGTGGCATCAATCATCAGGATGCAGACATCCGAGTTCTCGATAGCACGAATGGAACGCATCACACTATAGAACTCCAGATCTTCCGTCACCTTATTCTTACGACGAATACCAGCTGTATCCACAAGATAGAAGTCGAAACCGAACTTATCGTATCGTGTGTAGATGGAGTCACGTGTCGTACCTGCAATCTCAGTAACGATATTACGCTCCTCGCCAATGAACGCATTGATAATACTTGACTTTCCTGCATTCGGACGTCCTACAACTGCAAAACGGGGGATGCCTTCCTCAAGCTGGTCTGTCGTCTTCTCTGGCAACATCTCCAACACCTTGTCAAGCAAATCGCCTGTGCCACTACCCGTAGCAGCACTGATACAATAAGGATCACCAAGACCAAGATTGTAGAATTCATACTGGTCGTAGAGATTCTTGTTGTCGTCAGCCTTGTTAGCGACCAAAAGAACAGGCAATTTTGCGCGACGAAGGATCTGTGCCACGTCCATATCCCAGTCTGTTACACCATTCTTGATATCACAGACAAAAAGAACCAAATCGGCTTCTTCCGTCGCAATAATCACCTGCTTACGGATCTCCTCCTCAAATATATCATCTGAATTGACAACCCAGCCACCTGTATCAACGACAGAGAACTCACGGCCATTCCAGTCACACTTACCATATTGGCGGTCACGTGTAGTACCCGCTTCATCACTAACTATAGCCTGACGACTCTTGGTAAGCCTATTGAAAAGCGTCGACTTTCCCACATTCGGGCGTCCTACAATTGCTACTAAATTTCCCATATTATTACTCCGGATTATAACCAAAATGATCCAATTCCCGCTCTGACGACCGCCAGTCCTTATCAACCTTCACGAAGATTTCAAGGAAAATCGGCTTGCCAAAGAACTTCTCCAGTGACTTTCGCGCCTCTGTGCTCACCTTTTTGAGAGCTACTCCCTGATGACCGATGATAATGCCCTTCTGACTATCACGTTCCACATAGATCAGCGCATTGATATGGATACGCTTCTCGTCCTCCTTGAAACTCTCCACAGCGACCTCAACAGAATAAGGAATCTCCTTATCGTAATAAAGCAGTATCTTCTCGCGGATAATCTCTGATACAAAAAAGCGGGCAGGCTTGTCTGTCAACTGATCCTTGTCGAAATAGGCAGGACTCTCGGGCAGCAGCTCCTGAATACGTTTCAGCAGCATATCGATACCGAACTTATTCTTCGCGGATATCGGGAGGATTTCTGCATTGGGCAAGAGACCATGCCATTTAGCAACTATGTCACCTAATAGGCTCTGAGTACTCTGATTATTCTGAGTATTCCGATTACTCTGAGAACCAAGCTCATCTATTTTATTGATGAGCAGGATGACTGGTGTATCCATCTTCTGAACCTTCTCGAGAAAATCCATGTTCTTCTCCGGATTCTCCACCACATCAGTCACATACAGCAACACATCAGCATCCTGCAACGCAGACTCTGAGAATGCCAGCATTGACTCCTGCAATTTATAATTGGGTTTCAGAACACCTGGCGTATCTGAGAAAACAATCTGCATATCATCGGTATTGACAATACCCATGATACGATGACGGGTGGTCTGCGCCTTAAACGTTGCAATACTGATGCGCTCTCCCACGAGTTGGTTCATCAACGTAGATTTACCTACGTTAGGATTTCCAACAATGTTTACGAATCCTGCCTTATGCATATCCTCAGTTTAGACAAAAAAACGCATCTTCAAAAAGGATGCGTTTTCTCGTATAGTTATCTTTAAGTTTATTGGGCGCCGTTGTATGCCCACTTGTAATAGGATGCCCCGTGGACAAATCCGGCTCCAAACGCGGTGAAAATCATATTATCACCCTTCCTTAACTTCGATTCATTCTCCCACAAAGCAAGTGGAATAGTGGCGGCACTGGTATTACCCAGATGCTCGATATTCACCATCACCTGATCCATGGAAAGATCCAAACGCTTTGCTACTGCCTCGATGATACGCATATTGGCCTGATGAGGAACAATCCACTGGATATTATCCTTATTCAGTCCATTGCGCTCAGCTACCAAGGCACAATCATCGCTCATATTGGTAACAGCATAACGGAACACGGTGCGACCCTCTTGATAGAGGAAGTGCAAACGATGATCGATCGTAAAATGCGATGGAGGACAAACAGAACCGCCTGCTTTCATATGCAAGAACGGAAGACCTTTACCGTCAGCACGCAGATGAGAGTCGATCACACCGATATTCTCTTCTTCCGATGCTTCGAGAAGCACTGCCGCCGCACCATCACCGAAAAGCGGACAGGTCTGGCGGTCTTTATAATCGACAATCGATGACATTTTATCGGCACCGATAACGATGACTTTCTTACACCTGCCACTCTTTACCATCGATGCTGCCACATCGAGCGAATAGAGGAATCCACAGCAAGCGCCCCAGAAATCAAATGCGAAAGCATTCTTCAATCCAAGCTTACCAAGCACGATGCTTGCTGTTGATGGGA
>JAEEGJ010025119.1_pt1 | contig 12258 bp, 8 predicted proteins | sample 8958761 | NCBI WGS metagenome assembly JAEEGJ01 (sample SAMN16246546, study PRJNA631951) | gut metagenome | biome: gut microbiome; feature: rumen; material: RS-attached | host: Bos | place: Iran: Karaj | collected 2018-10 | reverse complement strand
CTTGAGGGTGGGCTTGAACGTGCCGCCCCAGGTGCGGAGGACGACGTTCGTGCGCGTCTCGGGGGGATTGTAGCCGGGCTTCTTCCAGTCGTCGTACGGAGCGTAGCCGACGCCGACGCCGTAACGCGGGGAGACCATGAACTTGGTCTCGTCGTCGCGGCCCTCGACTCCGACGAACTCATCGTCGGTATCTCGGATCTTGCCGCCCATCTGCTCCATCTCGAGCAGGGTGTCGAAGTCCTCGCGGCACTGGATCTCCGTGCCTATGCCGTTGGAGAACGGGCCCTGGGTCATCTGCTCGGCCCACCAGTCGGGATCGACTCTGGACAGGGGGTTGGCCGGTACGTTGCACCAGTGGTCGCAGCCGGGTCCGCCGGCGCCGCTGCGCCTGACGTCGCCCTTTTCGAGAAGAACGACCCTGGCGCCGTTGCGGGCGGCGGTTATGGCGGCCCAGCATCCGGCGATGCCGCCGCCGAGGACAAGTACGTCGGTCTCGACCTCTTTTTCCTCACCGAACTTGATCGGGTAAGGCCACTCCGGAGGAGTTCCCTCGGCCTTCAGATAGTCATGCCATGTTCCCATTATCTAACCTCCTATGAATTTGCATTTGCTTTGGTTATACTCAACTACTTTAATATTAATCGCAAATCGGAAAAAGGTCAATAGCAATAAGCAATAAAAAGGGTCTGTCTCTGGTAAAGATTGCCTGCCCGGACACGTTTATCAAAATTTTACTTTTCACCCGGCGTTGCATGCTGTATAATGTATGTATTCCCCCGCCGGGGGCGGGTTGAATACGAAAAAGAAAAATAAAAATACAGCGGAGGTAACCAAATGAACGTCAAGACCATCATCGAGCCCCAGACCACGCTGCCCGTATACGACGAATGCGACGTGCTCGTCGTCGGCGGCGGCGCGGCCGGGCATTCCGCCGCGATAGCGGCTGCCCGCGCAGGCAACAAGAACGTCATCCTCATGGAGCGTTACGGCTACTGCGGCGGCGACGTCACCGGCGGCTTCGTCCTGCTCATCCCCAGCCTCTCCTTCCATGAGAAGATCTATGTACGCGGCATCCAGGAGGAGTGGTTCACCCGTCTGAAGAATGTCCGCGACGCAGTCGCGGGTCCCGATCCCGAGCTGACCGGCTCCAAGGATCCCGCTCTCATCGCCAAGTACGCCGAGGTCGGCGGAGCGGGCGGCATAGTCGAGCGCCGCGTCGAGCACGGCTTCATGCTCGATCCGATGCAGCTGCGCATCGAGATGGACCTCATGCTCCGCGAGCATGCCGACTCCATCCGCATCCTCTATCACTCCTGGGGCACCAAGCCCATCATGGAGGGCAACGTCTGCAAGGGCGTCATCTTCGAATCCAAGGAAGGCCGCAAGGCCGTCCTCGCCAAGGTCGTCATCGACTGCACCGGCGACGCGGACATCTGCCGCCTCTCCGGCGCTCCGACCACCTCCTCCATCGACGACGAGTGCCGCTGCGGCTCCACGGCGCTGGTCTACCGCATCGGCGGCTTCTCCCGCAAGGCCTTCGCAAAGTGGAGAGCCGAGAACCCCGAAAAGAGCAAGGCGCTCTCCGCCGAGCTCGTCGAGATACACGGCTTCCGCTCCGGCATGATCGCAGGCGTGCGCGACGACGTCAGCTGGGTCAACAACTGGCAGCCGAAGCGCGACTGCTCCAAGATCGCCGACCAGAGCATCACCGAATGGGGCACCCGCGTCAAGATCAGAGACATCATGGACTGCTACAGGCGCTACGCCCCCGACGTCTTCGCCGACGCCTACCTCTATGACATAGCCCCGCAGCTCGGCACCCGCGGCTCTCACCGCATCCTCGGCGAGCACATCATCTCCTCCAACGACTGGGCCTTCCCGAAGGAGCACGAGGACTGCATCGCCTGGCACTGCACCGTCGAGACCCTCAATGACAACGCGCCAATCGAGATCCCCTACCGCGCCATTCTCCCGCAGAAGGTCGAGAACCTCCTCGCTCCTGGCCGTCATCTCTCCGCCGACCGTGTCGCTATCGACAACGTCAACCTTATCCCGCAGTGCGTCGGCACCGGCCAGGCCGCCGGCGTCGCGGCCGCCGTCGCCGTCGCCGACGGGACGAGTACGCATACCGTCAACGTCTCCAAGGTCCAGGATATCCTCGCCGGCGAGCAGGACGTGCCTCTGCCCCGCAACGCGCACACCGACAAGAGCTATACCGAGTGCCTCGTCGAGCACGAGTACGGCCTCTACACCCCCGCCGCCAAGAAGGCCCGCGAGGCCGGCGACGCCGCGAGCGTGTACCGTCACTGGACTCTGTCCGGCGGCTCCGCAATGCAGCAGAAGCAGCGCAAGGAAGACAAGGATCACACCCTTCTCAACTGAGCGCGCACATAGACAAACAGCATCAAGCAAAGACTCGCCGCCCCGGATATCCGGGGCGGCGTTGTTTTATGTAAACTGTTTTTGTTCATTCAATGTCCAGAATACTGACGCCGTTTCTTTTCAGATAATGCCTGTACGCAAGGCCTGAAACCATGCTGTCAAATGCGTTCCCTCCGCCGAACATCAGAGCTATACCGATAAGCGAAGGCTTCCACGCCCCCGTCACGTACAGCAGGAAGAACAACCCGTAATAGATCGTATTTGTCACGACGGATTCGAACAGCATATAGTTCGTTTTCCCACGCCCGTAGAAGGTCGCGTCGAATACGTTTTGGAAAGCAAACAGAACATAGAATCCGAGAAGCGTCGTAACGAGCCCAAACAGCTTATCGACGTCTTCGTAATTCAGCACATACCGCATGAACGGCTTATATGCCGGAATAAGTGCAAACCACAGAGCGCAGACGATGGCTGTGATTGAAAAATAACCGATTGAATTGTTCTTGACAGCAGTTTCGTCGGAAGAAGTCTCCTGTTTGATAAGCTCTCCAAGCTGAAGCACCGGCAGCAGCAGCCAGCCCCAAATGAAGTTATTTGCGACCCAGTACGTTCCCTGCTCACCTACCGTGTTTACCATTCGGGCAACCATGAGCATATATGCGATATTCCTCACAAGAGATTCCACGCCGGATATGCCGCCGACACTCGCAAAGCCTTTCATCCACTTAAGTGAAAGCTTACCCGACTTGAACACATTGTATCCGTTCCCCGCAAGCAGGATGAGCACCAGGATGCACAGCAGAGCGTTAACGATCATATTCGAAACGGCGATCCCGTTCACGCCCATCTTCGCCGAAAACGGCAGTGATGAAACGAGAAAAACGTCGAGGACGACACATAGAACGAGCTTTGCCGCCGTCAGCGCATAAACGAGTTTATCCTTTCCTGTCGCGACGAGGGCGACACAGGCGAAGCTGAAGAGGATGCCGAAAATGTTCGCGGCGATTTCAAGTCTTATGTAAACTATAGACGCAGGAATGATATCCGGGGAGGCCGCCATGAGTTTCAAAAGCTGCCCGGCAAAGGCAGAGACCGCCGCGCCGACGAGAGCGTAGACCGCAAGAGATACGAGCAGGCCGGATCTCAGGCGGTTCGTAAACTCCGGGCGGTCGTCCCTGACCGTTCCGAGGAAAAAGAAAAGCGGCAGGATTATCGCCTCGTTGATGATCTCGTAAAGGAGATATACCCATGAGAGCTGACCCGCGATCGAAAACGCCCAGTCGCCCGGAAGCTGGCCGAGGAAGAACGTCCGCAGCGTCGTATAGACCGTAGGGCAAAGTCCCATAACGAGCAACGCGATAAACAGCTTCCAATGTATATGTTTGAGTGACCTCAGTATCATTTGACCGCTCTTTTCAAAATAGACGTTGATGGTTTTATTATAACGCGCTGCTGGTCCGTTTTCAATTTCACCCTCGCGGCGTTGTTTTTCCGGAGCGGCTGTGTTATTATCTGGTCAAGAGAAAGCCCTGAGGGGCGTAGCGATTTGAGGTCACGACATGATCGAAACAAAGATCGGCGTCCGGTATCCGGACTGCGACAGCATGGGCATCGTGCATCACGCCGTCTATCCAATATGGTATGAGGCGGCGCGCATGGACCTTTTCGAAAAAAGCGGCTTCGGCTATGCGCATACGCACGCGCTCGGCCTTGACCCCGCCATGGTCCACCTTGAACTGGACTACGGCGCGCCGGTCTCCTTTCCCGGCAGCGTGACCGTCAGAACGCGCGTCACGCTCTGCGAGGGGAAAAAGCTCGGCTTTTCCTACGAGGTATGGCCGGAAGGCGCGGACGAGCCCTGCGCCTCGGCGAAGAGCTTCCACATCTGGGTCAGGGGAGGCAAAAGCTTCGACCTTGAGCGCGAGCAGCCGGAGATATTTGCCGCGTACAAAAAACTGATGGACTGATCTATGGCGCCGGCCTGCTCCGGTCGGCGTCGGATCAGACTGAAAGCCCGTCCGGGAGGACGGGCTTTCTCATTGCCGTTCGGACGCGGCTGATTCAGGAATGCAGCTTATAAATCCGAAGGCCGTCGAACTTTTTTATGAGCTTGAGCATGCTGTTGAAGGGCTCGTAGTCCTTCCCCTTCTCCGTCTCCGGGAGCGCCTCGTAATGCTCCCTTATCTCGCGGTCGGAGGGAAGTCCGTCCATAGTGAGCTTATGGCGGCGCATCTGCTCGCGGAAGGCCTTCCGCTCGGAATACATGCTCCTTCCCTCCGGAAGGCTCTCGCCCTCCGGGAGGGGAACGGTCTCATACTCGTCGCCGAAGCGCCAGCCCATGGAAATATGCTCGAGCACCCATCTCTTATGCTCCATTGGCGCGAATATCGCGGTCTGCGCGGGCGAAAACCGGACTATCTCCTCGCAGTCGACGGGCTTGTCGGTATAGAAGCAGTCTATGGCGTTGAGATACGAGCTGAAGCTTTTTGCCTGGTTGATGTTGGAGAGCTGATACTCCAGCGAAAGGGACTCGAACTGCTCCTCCAGCAGCTCGGGCTCTGCCTTGTCCTCGTTCCCGCCGTATAGGTAGCGCGCATTGAGCGCGACGGCGAAATCATAAAGATGCATGAAGCTGCTGCTTGAAAGATAGGTGTGCTTGTTGCTTCTGTCCGTCGCCCTTACATCCGCGGCGACGGTCAGCGGCGCGTCGGCAGTATCGACGATGCGCTCGATATCCGCCTTGAAGCGCCCTCCGGTCATGTCGCTGTAAGCCTTGAGCCTCGGCTCCTCGCCCGCTCCGCTCCGCTTCCATTCTGCGTGACGGCGCTCGTAATCCTCTATTTTTACTCGTTCGGCGCTGTCGAAATAGTAGGTCGCCCTTATCGCGCCGCCGGAAAGCTCGAATTCGGCGGCGTCCGGATGGAACTCCCTGCGGGAGTTGCGCCCGTAGGCGATGCGGTCCCAGCACTGGAGCTCGTCGCAGAGCATGAGCAGGTATGCCAGAGGCTGCAGCTGCATTTTCAGCGGAGTATCCGGCCTTTTGTTCGCTATGGCGAACTTGAAAAGGCTGTTGTGCATCAGGATGGCCGAGAGAGCGCTGATATGGATCGGCCTGAGATCGGACGCCCCTTCAGCCGTACCCGCGATCTCGCGGAACAGCCGCATCGCGGAAAACCATGCGTGATCCATATAGTATCCGAAGCTCTCCGGGGAGGTCGGCTTGCGCGTTATCGTATCCGCGAGCTCTTTTTCCGAAACGCCGTATTCTTCTCCGAGGGTCCGGGCGATATCGAACGCAAAAACGTCGGCCAGCGAGGAAAAATCCCGCCCGTAAAGCTCCTTCAGGCGCGCTTTCGCCGCATCCGGCAGAGCCGTCAGCACTTCGGTATCGCGGTAGGATATATAGACGCCGCCGCTCCCGCGCCGGACCCCTTCCGCCTCAAAATAAGAGAGGACCTGCTCGAACGGAAGCTCGAAAGGATAGCCTATATCGTGGAAAAGCGAGGTCAGTCCCCAGTATTCGAGGAACATGCACGCCGCTTCCCTGTCGCTCCCGGCGTCGGTCCCGTCGATGCATGATCCGTAAAACTCTCTGAAGGCGCGGCGGTACGCCTCGTTTCTCTCATAGATCGCGAGGCCGAGCGCGAAGACATAGACCGAATGGGAATAGTGATCTCTGTGCTTCATCAGCAGCGAGCTGCCGTTGGACTCATACTCGGAGAGCAGCTCGACCATTTTCTTGGACCTGCCGTAGCAGCCGAAGAACATCTGAAGATAGCAGTAATATACGTTGTAGGCGTCGTCCGCAGTTCCGGAGTCGATGAACTTCTCGAGCTCGCGTTCGAGACAGAGCCTGTTTATATCCATCTCCATATCGTACGGGATCTGGCGCGGCTCTGAGCTCCTGCCGGAATACGGCGCATCCTCCCGGAAGTTGAGCTTCTCGCAGCGGTCGTGTATGAAGCTCAGAGCGGAGTTTTTGAGGTCGGCGCGAAGCGGATCGAAGTGCCGGTCGGGCTGAGCCGGGCCGACGTCCGCCCCGAAGCGGGTTTTATTCTCCTCCCGCATTTTCTCAAGGAACGTATATGCCATTATTTCGCCTCCCGCGCAAGCTCTATAAGCTCGTCGAGCGTCCCGTATATCTCGCCGACTGCGGCTCTCCCGTCGGAGAGGATCGCTACGGCCTTGCTCCCGTCCGGGCTGAAGCCTATTTCCGTGAAGCTGAGATCGCCCGGAGCCTCGATGCGGTAGAGCAAATTGCCGGTTTGGACGGAATAGACGAGGACGACGTCGCTCCCGCTGCCGCATAGCAGCATGAGCTTGCTCCCGTCGGGCGAAAACTCGGACTTGTACGCGTACCCCTCGCCCCGCAGGACGTGGACCATGCTCCCGCTCTCGAGGTCGAAAACGGCGCAGCGCGGGTCGTACCCTCCGCAGGAGGCCATGAGCGAGCCGCTGAAGACGACGTCCTCGACGGAGTTGTAGCAGTGCTCGGCGATGCAGTAGGCGTCCCTGATATCGTCCGTATCGGAGATATCGAAGACCTCGATAAAGCCGTCGTAATGCGTGCAGGCGGCGTACTTCGTCTCCGGGTCGATGTAAACGGCGGTCTTTCTGTTGACGTTGCCGGGGAAGGTCGAATAGTAATCGCCGACGGAATGCTTGAGGGAGAGCCCTATGAACGCCGGAGGATCGGTGTAGCGCGGCGTCGTGAACAGCTTGCCCTTATATCCGGAGACTATCTTCGCCGTCGCGGCTTCGGGCGTTATGAGGACGGCAGGATCGCTGCTGAAGGTGTCGCTGAGGACCTTCGTCCCGTCATTGGAAAAGGCCGAGCACGGGCGGTCGGAGAGCTTCTCCCCGGTCCTGATGTCGAAGACGCCGGAAATGCCGCCGTAGGCACAGACGTATTTCCCGTTTGGGGAGACGGCAGCCTCCGTCACGACGTTGGATTCGGCGGTGATCTCCCAGAGCGTTCTGCCGCTTTTGACTTCAATGGCGCAGAGATACTCGGAGGTCATGAACAGCAGCACGCTGCCGTCGTAGTTTATGACGACCGAGCCGACGTCGAAGCCTGCGGCGCTGACGGCTCCGTTCAGGACGAGCCTGCCCGTCTCCGCGTTCCAGACGGAATAAACGTTCATCGACGAGGCGGCGACGTATTTGCCGTTTCCGGAGAACATTATCGGGAAATAGCCCCGCTCCGAGTCGTTTTCAAGGGCGATCTCGCGCTTGCCGTCAAGGGATCTGATCTTAAGTCCGATGCCGTAGCCCGGCGAGCCCTCCGCTATGCAGCTTCCGTCCGGGGAGAGATCGACCATGAAGGGCTGGATATACGACTCCATCGTCGACATATCCACGGGGAGGACGCCCTCGCCGTCATCGGCCTCGTAATCCCAGATGAACAGCTCCGTGCGCGTCGGGACGAGTATCTTCCCGCCGTCCATCGCGAAGACCTTTTCACCTATGTTCCAGGCTGTGCCGTCGCTGGCGTCGAACTGCCTGTAGAGCTCGCCGGTCGCGGTCTTATAGAGCGATACGTAGCCGTACCAGGAGTCGACCGTGAAGAAGTATTTGTCGTCCTTGGTGAAGCCGACGCTGTCGAGCATGCCGACGTCGCTGCGGGAGACGGAATACATCAGCTTCCCGCTCTCGGCATCGATGAGCGTCGCGGAGTTGATGTTGGTTATTCCGAGCAGGTAGCGGTCGTCATGGGAGAAAACTATGGAATTGAAGCGGCGGTTGTCGTTGTCTATGGTCTGTATCGTCTCAAAGCTGCCCGTATAGAGCGAAGCCTCGAGCGCGGAATAGAGCGCACCGTCGTTTGCGCCGCCTATCGTATCCCGGAGGTCGGAGGCCTCCGCGAGCATCTTCTGAGCAGGGAGCTTGTTTTCCCCGCCGACGGAGATGTTGGCCTGCTCGATGAGCACCTGCATCTGGTTGTTCAGCGCGATGTCCCTCTGCTCGGCTATCTCCTCGTTCTGGCGCACTATCTCCTCGTTTTGCCGCGTTATCTGCGCGTTCTGCGCGGATATCTGCGCGTTTTTCACGAGGGCGAAGGTCAGAAATCCGCCGAGAAGGGCGATGACGACGGCCGCGGCGGCTATGGCCGTCCTTATCCTTTTCCTTCTCGCACGCTGGCGCAGGGTGTCGTAAGTGACGCCGAGGATAGGCGCGAGGATACGCAGCTTCTCCCGCCCGAGCTTTTTCAGCGACTCGGAGAGGGTCGCGCCCCTGACGTCCCCGGCGAGCGGCTCCAGCTCGACCGTCTCCCCGCCGCGCTCGACAAAGCGGAGCTGACGCGGGAAGGACGTCTCCGGTTCGCCCTCGGCGAGGATGGCAAGGATATGGTCCCGCCTGCCGATGGATATGAAGTAGTCCATCTCCGTCATGCACCACTTCGATTCGAGATAGTCCTTGGAGCAGACGGCGATGAGCCACTCGGAATTATCCAGAGCGGCCTTGATATCCCCTCCGAGGTCGGTCGAAAGCGGCAGCTCCTCCTGATCGCGGAATACCCTGCCCATTTTCTTTCGTCCGGAGGAGGCCTTGACGTCCTTCGGGATGGAATAGCTCTCGATAAGTGAATGCAGCTTTTTCGCTATGGCTTCGTCGGGAAGCTTATGCCGGTAAGAAATAAAGGCCGTATATGCGTATTGAGACACAGTCTTCACCCCGGTTGTTTTTCTTTGATTTTATCATATAGTCCAATAAATGACAATAAGGATAAAAAGCGCGGAGGCGTGTTGAATTGCTGGCCGGAAAGATGTATGATAAAGAAAAAAACAACGGAGGTCTATCATGATCATTTCAGGAAAGCTCTATGTTGACGACGGCGGCTTCAAGTATGAAAAGCCGGTCGCGCCCATCGATACCGCCAAAAAAGCGGAGGGTCTCGACAAGGACACCGCCGACGCGATAGCTTTCGCGTTTTACGGGAAGACCGTTTACGAGGACATCGCCGCTCCGGGCAGGCCCGTCCCCCTCGTCGACGTCAACGTCGAATGCGGCGGCAAAAAGACCCGCGTCGTCAGGCAGCCCAGGTACGTTCAGGGCGACGAGTCCGGCCGCGGCCGTCCCTCCCCCGAGCAGTTCAACATCCACACGGAGGACATGCCGAAGCTCAAGACCGTCACCGGAGACGAATTCTTCAAGCTCGTCAGGGACTGCATCGACATGACGTTCGACGAGTTTGCCGCCTGGTGCAAAGGCTGAGTGCAGTTTAGTTTACATAATTCTAATGATCGAGCGCAAAGAAGCCCGTCCGAACGGACGGGCTTCTTTATTTATTATTCGTCGTTGCCGCAGATATTGTACATCAGAAGGCTCATCAGTAGCCCCGTGCGGACGTTCGGATCGTCCAGATCGCCGAGACGCGCGGCCTCGCAGAGGTGCTCGATGCGGTAGACGACGCTGTTGCGGTGGAGATGCATTGCCTCGCCCGTTTCCTTCGCGCGCCGCTCGTTCATCAGGTAGGTAAACAGCAGCTGGAGGTTATTCGAGCCGTTTTTCCTGTCGAGCTCCTCGATGCGCGCGAGCGCCTTCCCTGCCGTGCCCGTCTGCCAGCGTCGCATCACCTCATATGACTTGTCCAGCAGGCAGTAGGATAGATATTCATTATAGAAGAAGACGTTCGGGTATTTCGTACTTACGCGCTCGATATGGGCGCTGCGGCGCAGTCTTTCGCCGGAATTGAGCGCATCCCCCGCCTGCATATAGGCAAGCCTTATGTCCGAAATCTCTTCAAAATAGGAGCTGACGCCGCAGCAGAGCTCATACTGCTCGAGAAGGCCGAAAAAGCGCTCCGCTTCCCTGTCTGCGTCCGCATAGCCGGAGGCCGAGGCCTCCGCCCCGACGAGAAGGACGAGCTCCTGCTGGCATAGAGTTATCTGGACATGGGAGAACATCTTGAAGGAATCCTTGCTCAGACGGCCGACGAGAGTGTTGGCGACGGTGTTGACCGGGACGCGAGCAAGGCAGTACGCCCCGTCGGGAAATCCGTTCTGCCTGAGGCGTTCGGAGATGCCCTCAAAGTCTGTCGTGCTCTCGCTTAAAAGATCTGTCAGCAGCGAGCTGTAAATGACTGCTTCGGCGCTCTGGTTTTCCCAATCCCTTGCCGCGAAGCGCGCAATAAACTCGCAAAGCATATTATACAGGTCGATTATATCCGCGGTCGCTTCGCGGTTGTTGCAGGTCATGACGGCGTGGGCGACGTACTCCCCGTTCATGCGGAAGATACGCCCGACGAGCGTATACGGGGAAAAAAGATGCCCGTTGTCTATATAGAAATCGTGTTCCTCCCAGAACTTCACGCGGCCTGTGCTGCGGAACTTCGCGACAACGGATTCCGGGTGGTATCCGTTTTCTATCATGCGCTGGCAGATGGCGTCGTCGCAGGGAATGTTGGCCGTATTGGCGACGAGGCGGAAGGTGCTGTCGCTTACGGCGATGTAGTTGCCGATCATGTCCTTGCTCATTTCCATGATCTCCTGCAGGCTGCAGCCGCCGTTCATGGCCTCGGCCATCCTCATGCGCCAGTCCATTATCTCGAAGAAGCGGCAGTTCAGCCTCCGGTACACCTCGATCGGCGACACTTCGGCACGGACGATGACGAGCTCGCGCGCCGTCTCCCCCGGCTCGGGATCATCCGGGCCGCATACGCAGACGACGGCTCCCCCGGGCTGTGCGGGGAGAGCCCGGAGCTCGGAGGCTCCGCATACTATGAGATGATCTGACGGCGGAGGGTCGTTACTGAGCCCGTCGCAGAGCAGCGCGACGCCGCCCAGGAGAAGCTCGTCGCGGTCTGAAAGGCGGGTCTCCGTCCTGTATTCGGCGATAGCCGCGAGCAGCATATTAAGCGTTACCTGCAAGGGTCTCATCCTTCCGTAGCGTTATTCCTGATCAATTATAACATCTCAAAGCTTTTTCTGTCCATAAAAAAAGAACGCAGTCCCTGCGGGACTGCGTTCTTTGATGCGATAGCTTACATGGGCCACTCGGATATGATGCGCTCGCGCAGATCCTTGTGGAAAAGCCCTATGGTGTTTCTTATGGCGCCGTATACAAGCTCGATCGCGAACAGCGTCATGCCGATCGCCATCAGATAATAGAAGGGATAGTACGGGATATAGAGAGTATCCGTCGCCGCCTTCATGGTCTTCAGGAAGCCTGCGTGCACGAAGGAGGCATAGGTCAGCAGCACTCCGACGATGGCGCTGAGCCAGTTGACGAACGTCCAGCATATCATGGGGCCCTGTCCGGGCAGCTTGCGCATGAAGAAGGTTATCTCCACCATGCCCTTTTTATGCTGCGTGTAGGCCATACCGAAGAATATCAGGACGGTCTCGCCCAGCCCGACGTACTCGCTGCTGCCGCGCACCGCCTTGTGCAGGACAAAGCGCCCGAACACGTCCGCGATAATGACGCCGAAGTTGAATATGACCGCCAGCGCCGCGATTATGCAGCCTGCAAGTCCTATATAGCCGACTATCTTTTCTGTCTTATCGAGATTCTTCACGGATGAAACACCGCCTTTGAAACATCAGTTGACGATCGCCCTTGCGATCGGTCGGGAGCTGCCTTGATCAGTTGTAGTAGTCGTAAATGCCGTTGTAGTACTCGATGAACTCTCTGGTCTTGTCGAAGATGCCCTGACCGTCATAACCGGCCTCGTTCATCTCCTTGATCCAGGCGGCCCAGACGTCCTCGGCGGCCGCGGTGAGCTCAGCGTTGAACTCGTCGCTGATGGGGGCGACGGTGATGCCGGCGGCCTCAGCCTTGGCGACCATCTCGTCGCGCTGCTCGGCGTAGATCTGGCCGATACGGTCGCGGAACCACTGCTGGCTGCCGTCGATGAGGGCCTTGAGTTCGTCGGGG